>ENA-UESC01000063-UESC01000063.1-human-gut-metagenome-genome-assembly--contig:-NODE-63-length-92582-cov-68.030474_pt1 | contig 92582 bp, 73 predicted proteins | sample MGYA00242998_ERZ507999 | MGnify/ENA primary metagenome ERZ507999 (study PRJEB26167, sample SAMN06115465) | human gut metagenome | host: Homo sapiens | place: China:Hubei | collected 2016-04-27 | study... | reverse complement strand
GGCTCTGCTGGGGATAACAAAACTCCCGAAGACTGTTTTCCGTTTTAGTTAGGATCTAGTCATTCGGGAGTTCAGGAAACTTAAGAGGCGGAATGGATCCATTCCGCCTCTTTTAATTGGCGCATCCCGCTGAAGCGCCTAAGCCGCAGCCTTCGAGCCGCTGGACTCGGTCATCCGCCGTCGGCAAATATCAAAGCGCGGCAGTAATCTCCACCTTAAGCGTACCCACTCCGTTCACGCCGCCCTCCAGGCGGTCGCCCACCTGCGCTTCAGGCACATTGACCGGGGCGCCGGTGAAGACAACGTCGCCCGGACGAACTTCCCAATAGCGGGAAATGAGCGCAATGAGCTCTGCGGGCGGGACAATCATGAAAGCCGTGCTCGCGGACTGTTTTTTCTGATTGTTCTGGTAAAGGTAAATCTCGGCCGGCGCCGGCATCGGCGTGCGGTAGGCCGGGCGCACATGTGAAACAGGGGCGCCTGCGTCGAGCGTCTTCATTAAGTCCCAGGGACCGCCCGCCGGAAGATCTTCAGGCGCAAGGCGGCGCGTGAAGTCAAACCCTACGCACCATCCCCAGATGCACTCTTGAGCTTCTTCAACGGAAAGATTGCGTCCGCCCTTATGGAGGCACGCCACCAGTTCGAGCTCCGGCACCATCCTGGCGGTGCGGGCCGGCATGGGCCATCGGTAGACTTCCCCGTCAGCAACGGGGTGAATGGAGTCGGGCGACTTCAGGAAAAGAGGCGGTACAAAGCCCGCAGCCGCTGCGCGCTGCTTTTCATCGGCCGCATAGTTCTTCGCGGCGCCGTAGACGCGGTTGACAGGGAAAAATTCATAACGTTCATCCTGCACAGGGATGACGGCCTGAGGCGGCGGAGCGAAGAGAAATGGCATGAGGATGCGATCGTTCGGATAGAACGGCTGAAAGTTGAGGAACATCATTTTAGACCGGCTCAGCACTTGCGCGGCGGCGCTCCGCGTGCCGCTCCCGTGCTGTCGGCCCGGAGCACATTTCGGAGATGAAGCCCTTCAGCGCAAAAAGCGGCTCAAACCTCAGTATTCCTCGCCATCACGCATCGGCGGCAAACTACTGCGACAAATCCGAATGAGCACAATGCTCTGCGGCCGCTACAATGCAGGATGCTTCAATTTAGACGCTCTGCCGGGCATAAATGTTTACTCGGATCAGCGTTTTTCCCCTGAAACGGACATTCATTCAAACAAGATGACATCGCCGCAAATGCCGCGCCGCGAAAGCCTCGCCTCGATTAGTCAACGCCGCCTGCAGGCGGTGAAGTCCAAGAGCATCTATGTGCTCCCCAACGCCTTTACTGCCGCAGCGCTCTTTGCGGCTTATTACGGCATTATCCAAGCCATGAACGGGCATTTTTCAGAAGCCGCCATTGCGGTCTTCTTTTCAATGCTTTTTGACGGCATGGACGGCCGTGTCGCTCGTCTTACGCATACGCAGAGCGAATTTGGCGTTCAGATGGACAGTCTCGCCGATGCCGTGAGCTTCGGCATCGCTCCTGCGCTCATCGTCTATGAATTCGCACTCGTGGAAATGGGCAAAATCGGCTGGGCAGTCTCCTTCGTTTATGCGCTCTGCGCACTTTTGCGCCTGGCCCGCTTCAACTGCAATGTGGGCGTGGTGAGCAAGAACTACTTCCAGGGGCTCCCTTCCCCGGCAGCCGCGGCCTTGGTCTGCGGCTTTGTGTGGCTCGCGGTTGAAAACCGTCTGCCCGATTGGCTTTTGCCGCACCAGGGCACCATCGCTGCGGTTGTAACGCTTTATGCCGGTCTGACCATGGTGAGCAATGCGCCGTTCTTCTCTGGGAAGAGCTATGCCGTCGTCCGCACGATTCCTTTCTGGGTGATCGTGGTCTGCGCAGTGCTTTTCATCATTATTTCAAGCAACACGTCGCTGTCGATCTTCATTCTTTTCTGTCTCTACGCACTTTCGGGTTTCGTTTATGAATTCTGGTGCTGGTGGCGCGGCCGTCCGAATCCGATTCAGGCTGACCTGGCCGCCCAGCAGGCAGCCCTTGACGCTGAAGCAGAAAACGAATCCTGTCCAACCTGCGGCAGCACTGCGCAAAAGCAGTGATTTTTCACAAATCCGCGCCTCTTTCCGTGCTGTAGCTTGACTTTCCCCTGCAGCACGGTGTAAACCATGAGCGATGCTCCAGCGCTGTCGCTCCGGCTTATCTGAGCCACCAAAGACAGAGAGGACGGAACTTCTTACAAATCACCGAACGCCCGAAGTCACCAAATGAACGAAGACACCGCTTCCTCCACAATGTTTGAAGATGTGGTCACAATGATCCGCATTCTGAGCCTGATCCCTCAGGACAGATGGACCACTGTCGCCGAAATTCATCAGGAACTTGAAGACCGCGGTGTTGAGATACACCGCCGCACACTTCAGCGCTACCTGAAGACGATCAGAGATCACAGCGATGTTTTCCCCATTCATGTAGAGACTTCAGGGAAACCGTACGGCTTTTGCTGGGATCCGCAGAGCGCAGGGTTTCATCTGCCCCAGCTCGGCGTGGAGCAAATGCTGCTGCTGCGCATTGCTGAGGAGCGGCTTCAGAGCCATCTGCCGCCGCAAGCCATCACCCCGATTCGGCCTCTTCTTCGTTCAGCCCGCCGCGTCATTAAGTACGATGATGAAACGGAAGGCACATGGCTGCGTAAAGTCAAGGTGCTCGAAGACGCTCAGTCCTTCCAGCCGCCGGTCATTCGTCCCGGCGTTTTATCTGCCATTGCTGACGCGCTCTTCATTGATCACAAAGTTTTGCTGCGCTGCCGTTCGGCGCGCAGCCGCAATACCGAAGTTATCGTGCGCCCGCTCGCCATTATCCAAAAGGGCGTGCGCACCTACCTCGTCTACCAAACCGATGCCGGCGACTTTCAGCACATAGCGCTTAATCGTCTGGATGCGGCCGAACTGATGCAGGATGCTTTTGAACGTCCGGAAAATTTCGACCTGGAAGACTATTCGGCCAAAATCCGCCTCAACGATGCCCGCGGCAAAACGATGCGGCTCTCTCTTACATCCGATGACCCGGAATTTGTGCGCATCCTCTCCGAATCGCCCTTTAATCAGACGCAAAAGATTGAGGACGAACCCGGCAAGACCGGCAGTTGGGTGATCACGGCCGTCGTTGAAGATTCTCTGCTTCTTGACGGCTGGCTCGCCGAGCACCGAGGCTCCATCATCTCGTCGACCAAGACTGCGCTGCGGCAGGATGAAGCCACTGCGATGCTCTTGACGCCCCAGGCCGAAAACAACGCCGAAAAGCGCTCGAGCCGCCCTCGTGCTGCTCGTACGCCTTCGGGCGAAGAAATCAACCTGACAGCGCCGGCGCAGAAGTCCTACGAAGTAGCTGCGGCTGCGCTCAATTCCGGCGCCGAATTTGGCCTGGAGGTTCCGGCCGATTTAAAGAGTCCGAAAGCCGAGTTCAACATCAAGGATCACGAAGGAACGGCCAAATGATGCTCCTAAACTCTTGAAAAGAGCATTCGCCCTATCCAGCAAAAATCCCCGCTCAGTCATCACTGGCGGGGATTTTGCTTAAATGAGAACGGGGGTGCCGACAGACACTAAGCCCCAAGCACATCAAAGACGTGCGATCGTGGAGGAAACCCCCGTCATCTTGTCGCCGATCTGAGCAACAATTTCGGCGTCAGCCGGCAGATACACGTCAACGCGGGAACCAAAACGAATAAAGCCGTAGCGCTCTCCGCGGGCCAGTTCCTGACCGATCGTCGCATAGCAGATGATGCGGCGAGCCACCAAGCCCGCCACCTGAATAAACGTGATGCGGCGGCCGTCAGCCATACGCACCGTCACGGCGTTGCGCTCGTTTTCGGTGCTGGCTTTGTCGAGGTCAGCATTCACGAAAAGACCGGGCGTATAGGTCACTTTCTCGACCACGCCCGCAACCGGAGACTTCTGGCTGTGCACGTTGAAGACGTTCATGAAGATGGAAACCTTCACAGCATCTTCACCCGTTTCCGGATTCGTGCACTTTTCAACTTTGCAGACACGTCCGTCCACAGGACTCACGACGGCCCGAGGATCTTCGGGCGCTTCGCGGGCCGGATCCCGGAAAAACTGGAAAGCGAACACCAGGAACACGAAGAAAAGGAACGTGATGATTCCGAGGTCAAGCATCCAGCTCACGATGACGGCGATCAGAGCTCCCGCGAGAATAGGCCAGCCTTCACGGGCAATGATCGGATGGGGATAAATGCGGTTGGACAAGGATGAGCTCCTGATGGATAAGTTTAGTAATTCACTATTTTAAAAGGTCAAGCGCAGCGTCGTCTCGACCCGGGAATTATTCAATTAGCGTTCAATCGAAAAAACGCCCGCAGGCAAAATGAGAGTGCGGGCGGCGGATCATACCGAGTTTTGTCACTGAACCTGCATTTATTCCGTCTTTTCCTTTTCTCGATCAATCGGCCGGCGCGAGAAGATCCAGTCAAGAAAGCTGCCTTGGCTGCGTGAGCTGAGAATAACTCGGCCGCTGCCGGAGAACTTAAGTACAAAACCTTCTCCGGTAAGCTGACTGCCGATCAATCGGCCGGCAAGACCGCTTCGTCCCGTCTGAAGCGTGATTTCATAGTCTAGCGATGCGTCCCAAGCGACCAGATGCCCGTTGTCGATCAAAAGCGGACGGTCGGGCGTCACCTCTGCTTCTTCCAAAGAGCCGAAACCCGAGACCGCCAGCGTGCCGGTACCTTCGGCCTTCATAATAAAGAAGCCCCCGCTGTCGGACAAAATCGCCCGTCCCAGCCCCTGAGCCTTGGCTGAAATGTCAATGCCGGCCGTTGCCGCGAGAAAGCAGCCGTCGGCAATCATCACGCCGTCATCCTTGACATCCAGGACCTTGACGCCGCCCGGCAGGCTTGGCGCTAAATAAGCGGTGCCGGCCTGATCCTCGGCGGCAATCCACTGCTGAAAAAAGGTTTCGTCGTTGAGGAATTTGCGCGCGAGCGACTTGAAAAAGCCTCCGCGGGTCTTGCCTTTCAGGACCAGTCCTGCATCCATCATCACCATTGATCCGCGCTCCGCGGCGACTTCGTCGCCGGGATCGAGGTCAACGCGCAAAAGCGGATCAATACCGGCCTGTGCAGTGAACTTTGCCATCTCTCAATTGCTCCAGCGCTATGCGTTAAGGCGTGATACGCACGGTAAGGCTGACGGTCAGAGCAGTGTCTGCAGAACCTGCGCTCACCACCGCTTCAGCGGAATCATTGGCCGCCGCAGCACGCATCATCATGGGCTGCGCATAGTAGCGCGGAGAAGGACCGGCTGCGCCGGAAACCTGAATACCCTCAATACGTACGTTTTTCTCTTCGAGTCCGAGTGCCTGAGCTGCCGTCACAGCGCGCTCCGTCGCACGCTTCACCGCTTCGGCAAGGAGCTCATCCTGCGCGGCTTCCCGAACCGCACGAGAGACGGAGAAAGTGACGCCGTCATAATTCATGCTCTTGCCCGCAGCGCTCATCACCGCCGACGCAAGCTTCAGGTCGCGAACAGTGACGCGCAGCGTCTGACGTGCCCCCCAGGCTGCGATTTCAGAGGTTTCTCCTTCTTTGGCCCGAGTTCTCACCGGCCAAGTTGAAAAGTCCGCGGTCTGAACCTCGACTTGCCCGGCAGGCGCATTGATGGCATTGAGCGCGGCAATCGCGGCGTTGCCCGCCTTAATGATTTCGTCACTGGCGTCCTGTGCCTGCGGGCGCTGAGCTTCCGCCGTAAAGGTGATCACTGCTTGATCATTGGCGAGCAGTCGATTGGCTTCGCCCGTGACCGTCATAACGAGTCCTGCGTCAGCCACTCGCGGCATGGCATAGCCCGAAAGCGGCGCAGCCAGCGCCAAAGCAGCCGCAGCTGCACACGAAACCTTCATCCATTGTTTCTGCATGATTGATGGCCTTTCAAACTGGGTTGGTGGCAAAGCAGAGTGCAAAAGAACTGACTCAAGCGCTTCTCTTTTTATTCATCCTATCGAAGTCCTGTGACGCTTATCGTTTGCAAATGAAACTGCAATAGACAAGGGCTGAAGCAACAACGCTTCTGCATGGTCTAGTTACAATTGCCGACCTCGTTTATCTGTACGCACTGCTTTTGCCGTTCACCATGTCCGTCCCAACCTCTTCTGCCCAATGGAGCTCCAGACTCGGCTTTATCCTGGCCGCTGCCGGTTCAGCGATTGGCCTCGGAGCCATATGGAAATTCCCATATTGGGCAGGTGCCAACGGCGGCGCTGCATTCATCCTGCCCTACATTCTCTTCACCTTTACGGCGGGCGTCGTGTTGGTCATGGCAGAACTGGCGCTCGGCCGATCCGGCCGCGGTTCCGCGGTTGAAGCCATGCGCCGTGCCGGCGGCAGAGGTTTTGCGTGGTGCGGCGGCATGGCAGTACTCACGTCGTTTCTGATCCTTTCCTATTACGCCGTGGTGGGCGGATGGTGTGCGGCCTATCTCGCGGACGCCTTGATGGGAGAGGCTGCATCCCCGGACCCTGAAGTGCTCAAGATGCGGTTCGGTGAGCTCGTGAGCTCGGGCGGGCGCAATATTGCCTGGCTTTTTGCCTTTCTGTCCGCCGTTTGCCTGACCGCTGTCTTTGGCGTTCACCGCGGCATCGAGCGGCTGTCCACCTGCCTGATGCCGATCTTCTTCCTCTTGATGATTGGACTCGCCGCCTATTCACTCCTGCTGCCCGGATCAGAGGCAGGGCTCGCGTATCTCTTTCATTTTTCCTGGTCGACCGTAACGCCGCAGGCCATCTTGAACGCCATGGGCTTCACGTTCTTTTCGTTGTCTCTGGGCGCCGGCGTTCTCGTCACCTACGGCTCTTATGTCAATAAAAGCACGCGGCTGCCTTCCGCTGCCATGTGGGTAGCGATTCTCGCTCTTCAGGCAGCCATTCTGGCGGGGCTTGTCATCATGCCCGCAGTCTTTGCTTACGGCCTTGAGCCCGATGCAGGGCCCGGCCTCGTCTTCATCACGCTGCCCATGATTTTTGCGCAGCTCTCGGGCGGCAGCGTCGTAGCGGTGATCTTTTACATCTGCCTCTTTGTGGCTGCGCTTACCTCTGTCGTCTCCCTGCTTGAAGTGGCCGTCGCTTTTTTGCAGAACGAATGCCGGTTCTCTCGTCGAGCCGCCGTTTTTCTCTGTTTTGCTGCGCTCTTTATTTTGGGCTCCGTTTCGGCGCTTTCCTTTGGCCCCTGGAGCGACTGCCTAATTTTCGGGCGCAACATCTTTGACTTTCTCGACTACGTCTGCACAAACTTCCTGATGACTATCAATGGACTGACCGTTGCTTTTGTGGTCGGATGGAAGGCTTGGCCCAAGGCCATGAAGGAACTGAGCACCTGCTCGCCGGAAAATGGCGTCGTGACCAAAGGCACGCTTTCAGCCATTGGCTTCGGTCTGCGCTGGCTTGCGCCTCTCATGGTACTGGCATCGTGCTGGCAGGGGCTTGAAGCGTGAATAAGGTTCAGCCGCTCACGGCCCCTTATGACGGACTGCCGGCAATCCTTCCAAGCAGAGAAAGTTTCTCAACCATTGTCCCGACAACTCTTTCTCTAAGACTAAAGCGCCAATGGGTTCAGGTTCCCTGAGCATAAAGTCGCCTAATATTGCCTACACGCATGAGACCGTCATCAGGCCGGCTCCGCCTCGGAACGCCTTGATTCTGTCTATGCAATTCAAATAACCATCCAAAGAACATCATGGCTCAAGAACGCATCACCTGGACGAGCCGAATCGGCTTCGTTCTCGCTTCTGCGGGCGCCGCCGTCGGTCTCGGCGCCATTTGGAAGTTCCCCTATATGGCAGGCACGAACGGCGGCAGCGTCTTTGTCCTGCCCTTCATTCTGCTCACCTTCACCGTCGGTCTTGCACTCCTTATCGCTGAAGTCGTTCTCGGACGTCTCGGCAAGGGCGGCATCGTCACAACCTACCGGCGCTTAGCCGGACCCGCCTTTCTGCCGGCAGGGTATCTGGGCGTTCTGACCGGTTTTCTGGTGCTCTCCTTTTATTCCGCCATCGGCGGCTGGACCTTGTCGTACTTCTGCGAAGCGCTGGTGGGACAGGGACTGATCACCGACCAGTCGCAGCTCGGAGCCCACTTTGGCGAATTCACCGCCAACCCCGTGCTGGCGCTCGGCTTTCAGTGGCTCTTTTTGCTCCTCAACGGTCTGATTGTGGCCTTCGACGTCACAAAGGGCATTGAACGCGTGAGCAAGATCCTGATGCCGCTTCTATTCTTCATGATGCTCGCCATCATCATCCGCGGTCTCATGCTTCCCGGGGCATGGGCCGGCGTGGAGTTCCTTTTCAAGTTTGACCCGCAGGCCTTCACCTTCTCCGCGCTCCTGCAGGCCATGGGCTTCACATTCTTCTCGCTCTGCGTGGGCTGCGGCTGCATGATGACGTACGGCAGCTACTTGGATGACAAGACCAACGTGCTCCGCTCCTGCTCCTGGATTGCATTCCTTTCCGTGATCGCCTCCATCATGGGCGGCCTCATGATCATGCCGTCGGTCTTTGCCTTTGGGCTGGATCCGACTGCCGGCCCGGGCCTCACCTTCATCACCATGCCTGCGGTCTTCGCGCAAATGCCGATGGGACAGCTCTTTGCCGTGATGTTCTATCTCTGCCTTGCAGTCGCGGCCATTACGTCGTCGGTATCGATGATTGAAATTCTCGTCTCCTACCTCGTTGACGAACAAAAGATGTCGCGGCCCAAGGCTGCTGTGCTCTCCACCATTGCTCTGGCCGTCGTGGGGATTCTGCCCTGCCTCTCGTTTGGCCTGCTGAGCGACGTAAAGATGTTCAACGGCCGTACCTTCTTTGACGTCTTTGATTTCTTTACGAGCAATCTGTCGCTGCCCCTTGGCGGCTTGGTGATCCTCTATCTGGCGGGCTACACCTGCTGGGACCGCGTCAAGAATACGGCGCCGGAAAAGTGGCAGTGGCTTCTGAAGCTCATGCTTCGAGTGTTCTCCCCTATCCTTGTTCTCGTGGTTCTTATCTCGGGACTCATCTAAAATCAAACATCTGCGTACGGCCTGCAAGCAGATTGTCTGCTTTTGCAGACCGTGCGCCAGATCAATGATGGATAAGCGCGGAGCGGCTTAACACCCGCTCCCGTTTTTTATTTTTCCCGCAGATTATTCTCATGCCTCAGACATCCTCACGCTCCGCCTGGACCTCGCGATTAGGCTTCATCCTCGCCTCAGCAGGCTCTGCCGTGGGGCTTGGCGCCATCTGGAAATTCCCTTATATGGCGGGCACGAACGGCGGCTCGATCTTCATGCTGCCGACGATTGCTTTTTCGCTCACGATCGGCCTGGCGCTCCTCATTGCAGAAATGAGCATGGGCCGCGCCGCACGAGGCGGCGCCGGAACGGCCTACTTCAAGCTGGGCGGGCGTGCTTGGTCAGTGATCGGCTTTATTTCAGTTGCTACCGGCGCATTGGTGCTGGCTTTTTATTCCGTCGTGGGCGGCTGGTGCACGCATTACTTCATCGAATCCATCATGGGCCGCGGCATCACGGACGATCCGGCCGCAATGCGCAGCGCCTTTGAGGCCTTTGCAGCCGATCCCGTACAGTCCGTCATGGGGCATGTCATCTTTCTCACCACGACCGCAGGGGTTGTGCTTTGCGGCGTCGAACGCGGCATTGAACGAGTCGGCAAGATTCTCATGCCGCTCCTCTTCATTTTGATGCTCGTCCTGATCGTGCGCGGATTAATGCTTCCCGGAGCCATTGAGGGCGTGAAGTTTCTTTTCATGCCTGACCCGGAGGCTTTTACGGGTGAAGCGCTCCTCAATGCCATGGGCTTTGCCTTTTTCTCGCTTTCGGTGGGATCCGGATCGATGATGAACTACGGCAGCTACTTGTCCGACAAAGTGAACGTCGGCACCTCCACCGCCTGGATTGTGGTGCTCGCCGTGATGTCATCTATTCTCGGCGGCCTGATGATCATGCCGGCTGTTTTCGCCTTTGGTCTGACGCCGGATGCCGGTCCGGGACTGACGTTTGCCACCATGCCTGCCGTCTTCAGTCACCTGCCGATGGGCGGACTTTTCGCCGTGGCGTTTTACGGCTGCCTTTTTGTGGCAGCACTCACATCGGCCATTTCCATTCTGGAAATGGTTTCGCAGCACTGCGTCGACCGCTGGGGATTTTCGCGGCGCACCGCCGTGCTCACCGTTTCGACGGTGCTCGGCATCATCGGCGTCTTCTGCGCGCTCTCCTTCGGGCCGCTTTCAGACTGGAAGCTCTTTGGGCGCACGCTTTTTGATCTGCTCGACTACGCCACATCCAATATCGGCATGCCGATCGGCTGTGTCGGCATCGGTCTGGTGGCCGCCTGGGTAGCCTGGCCGACCATCCGCAAGCAGCTCGAAATGAACGCCAAATGGTCTGCCGCAGGTCTCAAAGCCTTCAGGATCCTTGCGGGGTGCGCAGCCCCCATTCTCATCCTCATTGTCGCCGCCAAAGGTGCCGGACTCTTTTAACATAAGCACGCTCACGCAGATCCGCCTAACGGCAGAGAACCTCGGTGCGTGAGAACGCTTGTGCCTCTGACAAGCCTTAAAACAACTAGGAATTGCTTCTCCATGTCCACCCATTCGCCAGCAACCTGGGGCACGCGCCTCGGCTTCATTCTGGCTTCCGCAGGTTCCGCAGTCGGTCTCGGCGCCATTTGGAAGTTCCCCTACATGGCCGGTACGAACGGCGGGAGCGTCTTCATGCTCCCCTACATCTTCTTCACGCTGACGGTGGGCGTGGCGCTGCTGCTCGCAGAATTCGCAATGGGCCGAGCCGGCCGCCGCGGTGCGGTGGGAAGCCTTAATCGGGCTGCCGGCAAACCTTGGGGGATCTTCGGCGGCATCGGCGTCTTTACGGTGTTCCTCATCCTCTCGTTTTATTCCGTAGTAGGCGGCTGGTGCATCAAATATCTCTGGGATGCCATGCTGGGCATCGGTCTGACCACTGACGCCAAAGTTTTGAACGCCAATTTCGGCAGCTTCGTTTCCGACATGGTCTCCTCCTACGGCTATCTGCTGCTTTTTCTCTGCCTGACAGCCTACGTTGTCATGAACGGCGTACAGCAGGGCATTGAAAAGATCGCCAAGATTCTGATGCCGCTTCTATTCATCCTGATGGTGATCCTCATCATCCGCGGCGTGACGCTGCCGGGCGGGTGGGCCGGAGTGGAATTTCTCTTCACTCCGCGCTGGGAAGACTTCAACGGCACAGCGCTCTTTAATGCAATGGGCTTTTGCTTCTTTTCGCTCTCGCTCGGCGCCGGCACCATGATCACCTACGGGTCCTATCTCAACCCGAAGGCTGATCTGCCGTCCTCCGTGGGCTGGGTTGCCTTCCTCGCCATTCTTTCGTCCATCTTGGGCGGTCTTATGGTGATGCCGGCAGTGTTTGCCTTTCATCTGGATCCAACCGCCGGCCCCGGCCTCACCTTTGTGACGATGCCCGCGGTCTTTTCTCAGATGCCTCTCGGGCAAGGCTTTGCCGCAGCCTTCTACGCCTGTCTGACGGTTGCCGCCTTGACGAGTTCCGTGTCCATGCTCGAAGCCTGCACGGCTCTCCTTACTCAGGAGGCCAATATTTCGCGCAAGAACGCGATTCTGCTCACGCTCGCGGGCTGCGCCATCGTGGGCTTTGCCGCCAACATGTCGTTCGGCCCTTGGGGTGACGTCAAGCTCTTCGGCAAGAATATTTTCGACATCCTCGACTACGTCACCTCCAACATCGGCATGCCGCTGTCGACTTTCGGCATTGCTATTGCCGCCGCTTGGGTAGCCTGGCCGGTCACGAGCCGCGAACTGCAGTCCGTGAAGCCGCTTTCGGACACTTCGCTCAAAGCTGCGCGCCTGCTCATCGGTGTCCTTGCACCGGTCTTCGTGGCGATCGTGGCGCTGGGCGGTATATTGTAATCGTCGAATATTACTTTCTTTAATGAACGGCGAATGACCACTTCTCACCCGACTCCATCTTCACAGACGTCCGCAGCGGCTGAGCCGCCGGCTGCGGACGCTGCGCCTAAACCCAAACAAACGGTGCCCGATGCGAGCGACGCCGTGAGGGAACTGCTCCTGCGCGAATGGACTGCGCACAAACCGTTGTGGCTGGGCGCTTTGGCCTTGATGGCTGCAGTGGCTGTCGTCGGCGCCTGGCTGCAGGGAGCAGACCCATACTGGGCCGGCGCACTCTATAACCTCTGTACGGTGGTGCTCCTCGCAGCGCTCTTCGGCTTTGCTGCGCTTGGACTGGTCTGGCGCACGGTGAAGCGCATGTCTGAGCGTCTTCACTTTGAAGCGCGCGGCAAATTTCAGCTTGAAGCCTCCCGAGCGCTCTTCAGACGCTCTGGGGTACTCGTCGGCATCGTCATTGCGGCAGAAGTCCTCATGTACATGCTGCGCCTTTGGGCCGCCCGCTGATGGGCCGCCGTCATGCGCCGGGGGCGGCCGCAGAGCGTCCTGAAGTACTCACCGATGTGCTCATTACCGGCATCCACGCTTCAGGAGCCGGCATCGCGCGTTTGAGCGACAGCTCCAAGAGCAAAGATGTCCCGGAAATTCTCGTGCCCGGCGCACTTCCCGGTGCTCGAGGCGATCTTTTCTGGAACCCGCCCAAACCCGGCGGCCATTGGGGCCTCGCCGTGGAATGGCGAGAAAGCACTCCTTCGCCCGACGCGGATCCTTCCCGCTGCCCGCATGCTGCGTCGCTTAACGGCCAGCCCGTCTGCGGCGGCTGTCCTTTGGGGAGCCTGAAGTATTCCGCAGAGCTTGCCCTCAAAACCAAACTGCTCATTGAAGAGCCGCTCCGCCAGGCCGGACTCTGGCGCGAAGGATTGATTCAGCCGCCGTCGGGGCAGCCCGCAGCGTTTGCTCAGCATTTTCGCAACAAAGCGGTGCTTTATCCGAGCGTCATCGACGGCATCGGTCGTTTTGGCTACTACGCTGCGCGCAGCCAAATACTTGTCCCGGCAGAAGACTGTCCGCAAACGCCCGTCTGGATGGAAGAAGCGGCTCGTGCTCTTGCGCCGTTTCTTGGCGAACCGGCACTGACGCCCGCTCCGGAAGCCGCCGTTTCGAACGGCACCGGAGTGCTTCGCAGCCTCCTTCTTCGTGAAGCGCCGGGCAGCGGCGAGCGGATAGCAGTGCTCGTGGTTCGAGCGCTGACGGCCGATCTGCTCGCCGCTAAAGAGAAGCTCATCGCGGCGCTCGCCCCCTGCAAGCTTCAATCGCTCCTCGTCAATGTCCACCCCACCCCTGGGAGCGCAGTACTAAGCTTTGCGCCGGACGCGCTGGTTGTCTGGGCGGGGCGCTCGAGCATTGAGGCCGAGCTGATGGATCTCGCCTTCACCGTCGGACCGCAGACTTTTCTGCAGGTCAATACGCCGCAGACGCCGGTGCTCTATGAAAAAGCGCTTGACGCCGCGGACGTACAGCCTGGGGATCAGATTCTCGACCTTTACTGCGGCGTCGGCACCATTACGCTCGCTGCCGCGAGACGCGCGGGTCCGCACGGCCGAGCGCTTGGCGTTGAACGCGTAGAGGCCTCTATTGTCTGCGCCCGCGAAAATGCAGCGCGCAACAGTATCCCGCAGGCGGCATTTGTCGCTCAACCGACAGAAACCTTCCTCTCGGCGGCGCTCAAAGAGGGCTTCCCCGAGGGCTTCACCCCCACCAAGATCATCGTCGACCCGGCCTATCAAGGCATGGCCGGCGGAGCCGCAAAAGCGCTTGCAGACCTTTTTTCGCTTCCAAACGGCCCCAAGCGGCTCGCTTACGTGTCCTGCAATCCCAAGAGCTTTGCGCGTGACGCCAAGGAACTTGCCGCCGCGGAACTTACGCTGGAAAGCATCTCTCCCGTAGACCTCTTCCCCGGCGCCATGCATCTTGAACTCGTTGCAGCGTTTTCCTCAAAAAAAACGCTGTCCGCAGCCTGACCTTTCCTGAGGCGAACGTGCGGGCACGCTCTGCCCCGCCGGCGTCAGCGGCTATTGACGATAGATCGTCTTATGCCACGCTTGCGGACTGCGGAAGAATTCCAGCGCCTTTTCCAGACTGCGCGTACGGAAAAAATCCGGCAGACTCTTGAGAATCGTCCGTCCATAGGGTTTATCTGCCACTCGAGAGTCGCAGAGCATAAAGACGCCGCGGTCAGTTTCCGAGCGGATCAGCCGCCCAGAGCCCTGCTTAAGCGCCGTTACCGCTTCGGGCAGCGCCATCAGGGCAAAGGGACTTTTGCCTTGTTCACGAAGCGCATCGGATCGGGCGGCATAGACCGGGTCATCGGGCGGTGCGAAGGGGAGCTTGTCAATCACCACCAGCGACAATGCCTCTCCCTGTACATCCACTCCCTCCCAGAAACTCATGGAGCCCACCAAAATGGCGTTGCCGTGCTCGCGAAAGGCGTCAATCAGCGCTGCTTTGGGCATGTCGCCCTGCACGAAAAGCGGATAAGGGTTCCCTGCATGGTCGAGCAGCGCCCTGAGCTCCTCGGCCGCTTTGCTGACGGCCGCAAGTGAAGTACAGAGAAAAAATGTTCGGCCCTTGGCCGCGCAGACCAGCGGCCAGGCCGCATCGACCACCCGTCCGGCATGCTCAATGGTATTGGTGGGCGGCGGCAGCTGCGGCAGGTAAAAGCAGCCCTGCTCCCAATAGTTGAAAGGACTTTCCCAAGTCCCGGCTTTGGCCTCCGGAATCCCAGTCTCAATCGCAAAGTGCGTGAAGTCTCCTGCAGTCGACAAAGTGGCCGAAGTGAACACCCACGCACCGCCTTCGGCTTCCCGCATCTGCCGGAATTCATCGGCAAACTTGAGCGGCGTATTGTTGAACCGCAGGCTCGAAGGCGCTGCGGAAATCCACTGCACGGCGTCTTTCTGGAATCGGAAGGCGCGTTGGGTTCCCCCTTGCGCTGCGTCTGCATCACCCTGAGAGTCAGTGCTTACTAACGTATCTTCAAAGCCTTCAAAGGGAATGTCAGCCGCTTCTTCCGAAGCATCATCGGCTTCTCCCTCCAGGTGCGTGTGGCGCTTAAAAAGCGTTTCCCACTTCGCCATCTCCAGATCCACTTCGCAGGCATATTCACAAAGTGCATCAAGATCGTCGCTGCGGTCTTTATTGGCTCTCATCGCTCGAATGAGCTGACCGAAAGCTGCGAGCATTTTGCCAAAAGGCTCAGTCAGCTCCTCGAAGCGCTCAATGGTCTTTACGGCGAGCCGGTCGCCCGGCTCGATGCCGATGCCTCGGGCAGCAATGACAAGATCGCGGGCTGTTTTCTGAACGGCATGGCAGAGCGCATCCCAATCCGCGCCGTCATTGGCATGACCGCGTCCGAGCGCACGCGCCTCGTCGGCAATCGACTCGAGCTGCCAGGTGGTAAAAGTAGTGCCGAAGAAGTCCGTCGCAATGCCTGGGAGCTGATGCGCCTCATCAATGACCGTGAGATCAGCGGCCGGCAGCATGCCGTCAATCTGCCCATTCGCCTCGCGCTTTAGCGCAAGCGAACTCAAAAACAGATGGTGATTCACCACGACGATTTGGCTTTTGAGGGCTTTTTCGCGGGCGGCGCGCACGAAGCAGTTTTCCCAATGTTCACACCGCTCTTTGCCTAAACAATTTTCCCGCGTACTCGTCACCAGCGGCCAGAGCGGATCGTCCTCGGGCACCGTCGGAAGCTCCGCGCGGTCACCCGTGGCTGAAATCGCCGCAAACCGCTTGATCTCCCGAAGCTTGCGGTAGCTGTCGCGCTCAGGCAGAAGGCCTTCGGATTCCGTCCGTTCAAGCCGATAAGGGCAGACATAGTTGCTTCGGCCTTTGAGAACGGCTGTCGGCACATTGACGCCGAGCGCGGCCGAAAGCGCCGGTATGTCTTTGTTGAAGAGCTGATCCTGCAGCGGCTTGCCTGCGGTCGAAATCACGACCGTCGAACCCGAAAGCAGCGCCGGCACCAGATACGCAAAACTTTTGCCGGTGCCGGTGCCGGCTTCGGCCAGAAGCGTTTCCTTATTTTGAATGGCTTCGGCCACGGCCTGTGCAAACGCAAGCTGCCCCTCACGAGGCGTGAAGTTGGTCTGACGGCGAGCCAGAGGACCGTCAGCCGAGAAAGCGAGTGCGGTGCGCTCTTCGAGCGGGCGAGCAGCGTCAAAGAGCTCCGCCCATTGATTTTTTTGGCTTGGAGAGGTCATGGACAAGCGTCAGAAATACTGCATCAGGTTGCTTTTGCGTTCCTTCTGATTGGCCTCATAGCGCTTTTGCGCAGCTTCGCGCTCATCCAAGCTCCTTTCGAACTGCTGCTGCTTGGCCTCACGATCCGCTTTGCGCTTGGCTGCGAGCTCTGCGGCTTCTTCCATGCGCTTTTGAGCTTCGAGCTGTTTTTGCGCATAGTAGGCCTCGTTGGCCGCTTCGGCAGCGGCTCGCTCAGACGCCGCATCGTGAGGCATTTCACTGCCTGGAATCGGCGTCGGCGCCGCGGCGTCTTGAACCGTCTTCCCGTTCATGCCGTGAGGGACCGAAGCGTCTTTAACCGTTTTCTTTTCCCATTCCACGGGAGCGGAAGGCTCTTTGACGGTCTTGGGCGCAATATCTATCGGCTGGCTGGGTGCCTTCACAGACTTAGGCGTAATGTGCATCGGCTCCGGAGGATCGGTTTTTATCGTCTTAGGCGCTATTTTCATGGGCTCCCGACGAGGTTCAAGCGCATTCTTTTCCTGTTCTGCGCGCATCTTTTCCACTCGGTCGAGACGGATGATTTCGTCTGCCGCCACAATGATCTCGCGGACCTCGCGTTCGCGGTCAAATGAAGCGCGCCGAGCGTCATCAATGCAGCTGTTGACAAAAAACTTTTTGCCGCACCAGCTGCGCTGGACAGCGAGCGCCTCTTCAATTTGCTTGAGCACGCCCTCAGCATCGCTCTTCACCTGAGCCGCCGTTTTCACTGAATCGATCGCTGAAGGCTCTTTCCAGCGTTCATAAAACGATCGATCCGCGAGCACCTTCTCGGCTTGTGCTGCGCGCGCCTCCAACACAGCTTCATCTTCGGGCGCGGATGCGGCCAAAGCCCCGCCAGCGGTCCATGCGTACAAAGCGCAGAAAACCGAAATCAGGGAGCGGGAGCTGCAAAGCGATTGAAGAGCGTAGCGCTTCATTCCAAATTCCTCAAAGAAGGCCATCGTATGAGTGCGGACGACGCCATTTTAGCCGAGTACACGTCAATCTAAGACGCTGAGATCCATCGGATGCCGCAGGAGAACGCTGCCGCGTCTTTGAGCTGCGGCAGCAGAGGACGGGCAGCTTTTTAAAGAATCGTTGCTACGGCATCGAGCGGGAAGCGGGATTTCGGAGCGTCCGCATTCCAATCGTCGCTGCTGCGATAGCCGAGCGCGCAGGCCATCACCGATTTCTGTCCCTTGGCGGCAAGTCCGAGAATTTCGTCAACCTTCTCGAAATGCATGCCGCCCAATGTCGTGGCGTCAACGCCCATGCCGGCAGCTGCCAAGAGCAGGAAACCGAGCGCAATATGGCACTGGTTGGCGGCCCAGCATTCACCGCGGTCCGCGCCGGAGCAATAGGCCTTGACGCTTGCGCAGCGGAAAGCCTCGAGTTTCGCCGTAAACTCGGGATCAGCAAACTGTCCGCGAAAGCGCCCGTCCGCGGCTTCCTGAGCCATCAAGCGATGGACATATGCATCGTCGAGATGCTTCTCGATAGCAAAAACAATAATGACGGGCGCATGCTCCGTACGCTCGAGATTGAAATCCTTGACGGCCGGACGAATGGCCTGGAGTGCTTCCTTCGTCTTCAAGGCATAAAAATGCCACGGCTGGATGTTCACCGATGATGGCGACAAACGGAGCACTTCCAGAAGATCGTTGAGCGTCTCATCGGAAATGGGTTTATTCGCGTCATAGCGCTTCGCGGTATAGCGGTGCTTCACCAATTCAAGCATCGAATTCATGGCATCCTCTCTCTTATGAGGTGTGATCTCAGACATCAAAAAACCGGCGTACTGAACGGACGCCGGCTTTTTGCGGTTCCCTGCGCATAAAGGCACTCTACGCCTATGCGCTGAGTTTGAACTTAGTCAAGCGACGTGAAGAGCTCATCACGGGTCAGACGGGACTTCGGACGCTGGGCATTGCCGTCCTTCGGGCTGCGGTACCCGAGACTCACGGCAGCAATCGCCGTCAGATTCTTCTCGTCAAGCCCGAGAATTTCATTGAGCTTCGGAAAATCAACGCCTTCGAGCGCCGTCGAGTCGATGCCCATGCCGGCTGCGGCGAAGAGGAGGAACCCCATGCCGATGTAGGCCTGACGAGCCTCCCACGCCACGAGCTCTGCTTCAGACCCCTGATGCAGGCCCGCAAAATAACGGCGCCCCTGATCCTGAGCGTTCTTCACTTCTGCATTGGGAAAGCGCCCGTCACTTTCCTCTTTATCCAGTACACGGCGCAGATGCGCCTCCGTCAGCGTCTTGGGTACGGTAAAGACCACCACATCGCTCGCACCGGTAATGCGGTCGCGGTTGAATTAGGGAAACGCGGGGAGCAGACGTTCACGGGCTTCCTGTGAGGTCGCCGTAAAGTAATGAAGCGCCTGAGCATTGACCGAAGTGGGGGTGAGACGCAGAATTTCAAGCAGCGTATCAAACTCTTCGCGCGGAATCTGCTGACCGTTGTAATGCTTAGTCGTATAGCGTTCCTGCGCGAGACGAAGGAAAACGTTGTTCTGCATGATGGGATGTCCTTTTCTTGAAAATTGTCGCTGAGATGCCGTTCTGCGGTCCGCTCAAACGCATTGCGCCTCGCGGACGCCGGCGCTTTATTGGAAGCAATCGACAAAGCATCATGAGAAACGCCGGCAGCATCAAACATTCGTGGAAACCATAGCACAAGACGATGCCGTTAGTTCGACGTCGATCGAACTCTTCTGTATCACGAGATTGCTTGACGGCCTGAGCGAAAGTCTGGCGCCTATGCCTTGATTGGAAACTGGCTTATGGCATTGAACTTCTGCGCAAAAGGAGTTCCTATTGATGATGGTAGTTGCTAGACTTTGCGCGATGAAAAAGAAGGCCGGGGCCCTGCCGGCCGTTCAACTTTGAAAAAAAGATTTGACCATGAAGAAACCCATCCGCGTTGCCGTTACCGGACCAGCCGGCAACATCGGCTATTCTCTCCTTTTCCGCATCGCCGCCGGCGACATGTTCGGGCCCGACCAGCCCGTTATTCTGCAGCTGCTTGACCGCGCAGCCCCTGAAAGCCAGCAAAAGGTGAAGGGCGTCATGATGGAGCTTGACGACTGCGCCTTTCCGCTGCTTGCCGGACTGGAAAATTCCGCCGAAGCGACGACCGCCTTCCGCGACGCCGATGTCGCGCTGCTTGTCGGCGCCCGCCCTCGCTCCAAAGGGATGGAGCGCGCTGATCTGCTTAATGCCAATGCTGAGATTTTTGTCGCTCAAGGCCGTGCGCTCAACGAAGCCGCCTCGCGCGACTGCAAGGTGCTCGTGGTCGGCAACCCCTGCAACACCAATGCCTGGATCGCCATGAAGAGCGCTCCGGATCTCAAGCCCGAAAACTTCACCTCAATGCTGCGTCTTGATCAGAACCGCCTGATGGCTCAGACGGCAACGCAGGCCAAGGTGTCGGTAAACGACATCACGCACGCTGCCGTTTGGGGCAACCATTCCCCGGCAATGTTCCCGGATCTTGAGCATGCGCTCATCAAGGGGCGTCCTGCGCTCGAACTCGTCGACCGCGGCTACTATCAGGAAACGATGACCCCGATCGTCGCCAAGCGCGGCTCAGCCATCATTGAAGCGCGCGGCGCAAGCTCAGCGGCCTCAGCCGCTTCTGCCGCCATTGACCACATCCGTGACTGGGTTCTGGGTTCAGGGGACCGCTGGGTAACGATGGGGGTTCCCTCCGACGGTTCCTACGGCATTCCCGAGGGGCTCCTCTTCGGTTTCCCCTGCACAACGAAGGACGGCCGCTGGGAAATCGTTCAGGGACTTGAACTCTCTGACTTTGCTCGCGCGACGATCGCCAAGTCCGTCGCGGAGCTTGAAAGCGAACGCGCTCACGTAGCGGCGCTCCTCGGCTGAGGACTGACGACGAAAGACTCCGAGACTGGAGTCCTCTCGCTTCGCCTGCCAAAGGCTTCGACCGATACGGCCGAAGCCTTTTCCTTCTTTTGACGTTCCGCACCCCTCACCCGCACCATGTTTCCTCCCGAGCTTTACGCCGCCGTCAAGCGGATCGAAGCCTCTGCGGCGCCGCTCCTTCGCAGCTCCGCAGAACGCATTGTCATCCTTGACACGCACGTCGTTCTTGAATGCACGCTCTGGCGGGATGAGAGCGAATCGGATTCGCCGCTGGGCTGCGCACTTAAAGCTGGGCGGATCGTGCCGGCAGCTTCCCATGAAACGCTCTTGGAACTTGCGGGGGTCGCCGCTCGTCCGGTCAAACAAATGCTCGAAGCAGAAGCGGCCGCACGCGCACTCACCATGCTCGAACGCTGGGGAAAACTCATACGCATGCCCTCAAAAGACATGCTCACAGAGGCCGCTCAGGCGCTTGACTCTGAAAATGTGCGCTGCCGAGACCCCGAGGATCAGAAGTTTCTCATCCTCACGAAAGCCGCAGTCAATATCTGCGGCGTCGGCAGCACGGCGCTCATCACTCGGGACAAACTGCTGAGAAAAGCAGCTAAGAAGCTCAGGGCTGCCGAGCGCGGAGGCGCGATGCTGCTCCTTCCCGAAGACTTCACCGAATAAGGCTTTCCTTATCGAAAGACATACCAGATCATGCTTACGACAGCATTGATGATCCAGAAAGCACAGGCGGCAAGGCAGAGCCAAATAAGAATTCTAATGATGCGGGCAGCCATGAGATCAGCCAAGATTTGTGGAGAAAACCGCATCATACACGTCTGAGAGCAGATTGGGAGAGCACTCTCAAATTGCCTATTTTTCACTTTTCTAGGCAATATATCCCTCACCTATACAGGGGATGAGCAAAGAGAAAACACATCTGCACCTCCACCTACAATCATAGATCCGGCTGCAACTGGGAGCCGGCGCCAACTATCAATAAAACCAGAGCGGCGGTCGGCCGCATGAGATATCCAGCCAAGAATGCCTCTGCATGTCGGCACAGCGGATATGCCCCCAATCTCTCGGACGGGCGCAACCCGTGGGTATTGCTTTCTTCGACCATCGCTCCTGTAGGAGGAATCGCCCATGGAAATGGACGACTTTACCCAGCTCGTTCAGAGTGTCAACGGACTGCTCTGGGGCATGTACTGCCTAATCCCGCTTCTGGTGGGCACTGGCATTTATCTCACCATCAAGCTGCGTTTCATTCAGATTCGCCGCTTCGGACAAGCCTTCCGCAAGGTCTTCGGCGGCATCACACTCTTTGGCGACAAAGCGGGCAAGGACGGTATGAGTTCCTTCCAGTCGCTCGCCACTGCGATTTCCGCACAGGTCGGCACCGGCAACCTCGCCGGCGTTGCCACAGCCATTGCCATGGGCGGTCCCGGCGCCATCTTCTGGATGTGGCTTGCCGCATTCTTCGGCATGGCTACGATCTTTGCTGAGGCTACGCTCGCTCAGGTATTCCGTGCCCGTGACGCACACGGCCAAATTATGGGCGGCCCGGCCTTCTATATCAGCCGCGGCCTCAACAACAAGCCCCTGGCTGCGTTCTTTGCCGTCTCGATCATCATCGCGCTCGGCTTCATCGGCAACATGGTTCAGGCCAACTCTATTGCCGACGGCTTCCACAAAGCCTTTGAAATTCCGCAGTGGGCTACCGGCATTTTCGTCTTTGCCATTGCCGGCTTCATCTTCATCGGCGGCGTGCGCCGTATCGCAAGCTTTGCCGAAAAAATGGTGCCGCTCATGGCTGTGGTGTACATCCTCGGCTCTCTCACCATCATCTTCAGCAACTACGACATGATCCTGCCTGCTTTCAAGGAGATCATCGTCGGCGCATTCGATCCGTCTGCAGCGACGGGCGGCATCATTGGCGCGAGTCTGAAGGAAGCCATTCGCTACGGCGTTGCCAGAGGTCTTTTTTCCAATGAAGCCGGCATGGGCTCCACCCCGCACGCACATGCACTCGCACAGGTTAAGCACCCGTGCGAACAGGGCCTAGTGGCTTATGTCGGCCTATTCTTTGACACCTTCATTGTGCTCAACATGACCGCACTCGTCATTCTCACGACTGGCGTGCTTGACGGCAAGAGCACCGGCATCGTCCTCACGCAGGCCGCCTTTACAGCCGGTCTGGGCGACATCGGTCCGGGCTTCGTTGCGATCTGCCTCTTTTTCTTCGCCTTTACGACGATCGTCGGCTGGTACTTCTTCGGCGAACAAAACGTCAAGTATCTCCTCGGTCTGCGCTGGGTGCAGAGCTACCGCGTGCTTGTTCTGTGCTTCCTGATGCTCGGCTCCTTCCTCCACGTAACGCTGGTTTGGGAACTTGCCGACTTCTTCAACGGCATCATGGTGATTCCGAACGTGATCGCTCTGCTTGCGCTCTCGGGCCTTGTCGCCAAAGTTCTGAAGGATTACGACACGAAGTTCATGCTGGGCGAAACCCCCGAATACGGGGCGCTTTCGCCGAGCGGCGGAGAACCTTTCTCGCTCGAACCCTCGCCGCGCAAGGGCCGCCGTTTCAGCCGTCTGAAGCTCCGCCTGCGCCGCAAGAAGACGCCTCCCGTCAATCTCGACGAAATGGATCAGCTCAAGGAACGCGGTCTCGACCGGTTCTAAAAACTTCGGTCTCAAGCATTCAGACTGCTGAAAAGTCCCACCGCAACGCCGCAGACCAATGCCGTCTGCGGCGTTTTTCATTAGATTGTTCACGCTGATGAACCGCGACGCGCTCGGCTGCGCAAACCGATAACAGCAGCGGCGAGCTCAGCAGCGATGATGATCACGATGCCGACCGTGGCGAAAGACTCGAGTTTCTCGTCAAAAAAGAGCCAGCCGAAAAAGACGGCAAACAAAATGGCGGAAAACTGCAGACAGGCGCAAAGCAGCGGCCGGCCGCGTCCCCATCCTAATGTCTGTGCGAGCTGAGCGCCCATCGTGCAGATGCCCACGGCAAAAAGCATGGGGTCCGTAAAAAGGTCCTTCATAGCCGCTCTGCTCAAGAACGCCTCCGCCACGGCTGAAATGACCAGACTCGCCGCAGAAAACCAAAAGACCGTGCGGAAAATCGGTTCGCCCGCCGCGCCGAGGCGCTTCAAGATCATCGCTGAACCTGCCGCCAAAATCGCCGAAAGCACAGCCAGCACGGCATAGGGCAGTTCATGGCTCCCGCAGGACGGCTGCAGCACCATGCAGATGCCCGCAAAACCGCAAAGCACCGAACCAATAAGCACCCAGTCGGTGCGTTCGCCAAGACGCATCTTTTCAATGATCACAAAGAGCGAAACGAAAAGCGGCATGGTGTAAAAGAGCGTCTCAGCCGTGCCGATCTGCAGATGCTGTACGGTCACGATGTTGATCAGCAAAGCGAGCATGCCGCATATCGCTCGGCCGATATGCGCCTTCGGGATCTTTGTTTTGAGCGGCGTCTTCGCCGCCGCCGCCATCAGAACGGCAAAGAAAGCCATGTAGCAGGAACGGACGAAGAAAATGTCCCAAATTTCGTACTGCGGCGGCACCCACTTCACGAACACATAGGTGAGCACCGTAAAAAAAGTGGCCGCAAGAATCCATAGCGAATGCAGCATAGCTACTCTCCTGCCGGCCGCCCAAAGCGCTTTTGAATCAGCGCCAAGAGCTGCGCGCGGATCAGCTGCGATCCGGGATCGGCGTGCGTACGCTCGTGCCAGCCCAATCGAACGGTGAGTTTTGGCGCGGCATCGGAAAGCTGAAGCATCGCTGTGCGCCGCGGGTCGAGTGCAAGTTCAGCTGTAGCCTTCGGCACAATCGCGTAGCAGTCTGTCTCTTCCAGACAAAGTGATGCCGCGAGAAAGAAGGGCGTCACCAGTGCAATGCGGTCTGGATTTTTGGGGTTAAACCAGCCGTTGCCGGGACTGTTGGGAGCACGGTAGCGGTCGGGCTGAGCATTGATGAGCACCTGCGGGAAGGCTTCAAGATCTTCGCGTTCAAGGGGCCCCAAAGCCGCAGCACGTTCAGAGAGAGGATGTCCGCGCCGCACCAGACAAACGTACGGCGTGGTGAGGAGCGCCGCAGAATGAATAACAGGGTGGAGTCCCTGCCGGGCAAAGAACACCAGGTCGAGGAAATCCTCACGCAGATAATCAAAGAGATGTTCATCGGCCTGCATGGCGCGCAGCCGCACATTCGGCATGCGGGCCGTGAAGCCGGCAAAAACCGAGGCAATGCAGAGCGCAAATGCATTGTCGTAGCAGGCCGTTCGAACGGTGCGCGAAAGCGTTCTCGGATCGAGTTCGTCGTCGCGCCGCAGATCCTCAAGCACATGCATGAGGGAAAGCACCTTGTCATAACGGCGTTTGGCAGCTGTGGTCGGCTGCATCTGAAATCCGCTTCTCACAAAAAGCGGATCGTCCCAATAGGTGCGGAGCTTCGCGAGCATTCGGTTGGCGCTCGAGAGACTGATGCCGAGCTGCTCGGCCGCACGAGGAAGCGTTCCGGTACGAAAAAGCGCCAGAAAAAAATAGAGCGCTTCAGCATCCACGCCGCGGACAAAGGCCGGCAGGCCATGCTTGTCGAACGCTTCGAACGTCTCGAGCGTCTCGACGGCATCCTGAGCGCCTTGGCGTTTCCGACTGAGAACCGGTTCCGACATTGATTGGCTCCGAAATCTGACATCCAAACACGTAAATTACCTCATTTTTCGAAGAGAACGCTATCCCTAGAATTTGTCCAACTTCTTTAGCGCAATTCCACGTTTTATGGAAAATCGGCAAATGATTCATCCTTCTGAACCCGTCCTCTCCGCCGCGGCAGCCGCCGTTCTTCTTACTTTTTCAGCCGCTTCAGCCGCAGCGATGACGCCAGGCGTCTACTCGGCCGCAGTACCCGCCCGCAACGGTGAACTTGCCCTAGAAGTGCAGGTTTCCGCCGACCGCATCGAATCCGTCAAAGTCGTCCGTCAGCAGGAAACGCCGGGCATCGGCTCGCTTGCGGTTGAAGCACTCCCTGCCGCGATGGTCGCCCAACAAACCGCTTCGGTGGATGTCGTGAGCGGCGCAACGATGACTTCCAACGCCATCATCAAGGCCGCAGGCGAAGCGCTTAAGCAGGCCGGCGCCGACGCGTCCTTCTTTGAAAAGAAAACCGACGCCAAATCTTCAGAGAAGGCCCTGCCGCTTGAAACACAAGCCGATGTCATCATTGTGGGCGGCGGCGGAGCCGGCATGGTGGCAGCAGCCACCGCCGTCGAGCGCGGCGCCAAGGTGATCGTGCTCGAGAAGATGGCCATGCTGGGCGGCAACACCGCCCGCTCCGAAGGCAACATGTCCGCCATGGACCCCAATCCCGAGAAGCTTCTTGACATGACGCAGGCCGTTCGTGACATCGTGACGAAGTACACCTCGATGAAGCCTTGCAGCAAGGCCGTAGCCGACCTTCAGGAAACGGTGAAAAAGCAGCTTGCCGCGCATGATGCCGCCGGCAAAAAGTACATCTTCGACTCGCCCGAACTCTTTGCGCTGCAGACGATCGAGGGCGGTGACTGCCACAGCGACCCGAAGCTTGTTCTGACAATGACTCAAAACGCCACAGCCGCCATGAATTGGCTGGAATCACAGTCTGACATGACGTGGTTCCACGTCCCGCGTCACTGGATTGATGTGGGCATCGGCGGCCTCTACCCCCGCGGACAGTGGCCGCGTCAGGCTGACGGCAAAACGCCGATCTCTACTTACGATGCATACATCGCTCCGCTCGCGAAAAAAGTGAAAGCCGCGGGCAGTACGATCTACACCTCCATGAAGGTGACCGAGATCGAACGTGATCCGTCGGGCCGAGTGACCGGCGTGAAAGCCGTTGATGTGAAGGGTGCGCCGCATATCTTCTCGGGCAAAAATGTCATCCTCGCCGCCGGCGGCTACGGCGCCAATCTCCAGATGGTGAAGAAGTACAACAACATCTCCGTTATTGCGACTTCGAACCAGCCCGGCACGACGGGCGAAGTGCTTGAAGCTGCCGTCAAGGCCGGCGCAGCGCTCGAAGGCATGCAGTGGATTCAGATCCATCCGCACGGCAATCCGAAAAACGGCGAACTCGAATCCGCCATTGCCGGCCGTCCGCAGGATACGCCCTACGTGAATAAGCTCGGACTGCGCTTTGTGGATGAAACGGGCCGGCGCGATGAAATTTCTCACGGCATTCTTGAGCAGCCCGGTCAGGTGGTCTACTCGATCTTCGATCAGGAAACCATCAACCAAAAGAAAGTGCGTGACGATCTGATGCAGATTGCCCTCTCGCACGGCTATGCCTATAAAGCCGATACCCTCGAAGATCTGGCCAAAGCCGCCGGCATTGACGAAAAGGGCTTCGCCCAGACCATGAAGGCCTACAACGCTGCCGCAGCAGCTCAGGACACCAAAGGGCTTTCGGTTCCGAAGATTCTGATTGGCATGCCGGTGACAAAGGCACCCTTTTATGCCGTTCCGCTCACGACCACTATCCATCACACGATGGGCGGTCTGCGCATCAACGAAAAAACGCAGGTGCTTGACGACAAGGGCAGCCCGATTCCGGGGCTCTACGCCGCAGGTGAAATCACCGGCGGCATCCACGGCGGCAACCGCCTCGGACGCAATGCGCTCACCGACCTGCTGGTCTTTGGACACATCGCGGGTCTGGAAGTCACCGCCCAGCAAAATTAAGGCTTGACACACCGGCCTTTCTGCTCGCCCCCGAAGCATTTCATGCTTGGGGGGCTCTTTCATTTCCGCCGCCAGGAGAAGCGCTCGTGCGATTAATGCTGACCGCAGAAATCTTTTGGAAAGCCGAACTTCGTCCAAATCGGCGTCAGATCTGCCGGCACCTGCGGCTGACTGCCCGGGGTCGGACGGGGCGAGCGAGGCGAATGCCAGTCTGACCCCGTGCTCGCGAGGAACCCGTACTGCTTCGCCTTGGCCGCAAAGAGCGCATCATCATCCCGGGTCTGCGAACCCGAGGCCACTTCAATCGCCTCTCCGCCGGCTCCCTGAAAGGCCGTCAGCAGTTCGTCAATCATCCATCCTTCTTTAAGGTTGTAGCGCCCGGGGTGAGCGAGAGAAGCCGTGCCGCCCTCACTTTTTACAAAACGCACGGCGTCGCGGATTTCCGGCCATTCAATCTGCACGTAACCGGGCTTGCCGGGCTTGAGGTATTTATCGAAGGCTTGGGCGTAATTCTCCACATAGCCGGCATCCAGAAGCCACTGTGCAAAGTGCGTACGGGAAAGCGATCCCGGATGAACGGCAAGCGCCATTGCGCCTTCAAAGGCCCCTTTGCAGCCGCAGGCCGCAAGGAGTTTGCCCATCCGTTCCCCGCGCTCAATGCGTTTTTTGTCAACACCTTTGAAGAAAGCCTTGAAGGCTTGCGTATTCGGATTGAGGTTATAGGCCGCCACATGAATCGATTTCTGTCCCCAGCGCGTGGAAATTTCAATGCCGGGCACGAATGCGATGCCAAGGCGTTCGGCTTCTGCACGAGCCTCCTCAATGCCGTTCATCGTGTCGTGATCGGTGAGGCTCATCAGCTTTACGCCGTTGCCGGCGCAAAGACGAACAACTTCTGCAGGCGGAAGAATTCCGTCCGACGCGTTGGAATGCATATGCAGATCAATAGTCACGACAAAGCTCTTAGAAGACTGGACACGTTTTGCCTCAATTGAGGCAGATGCGTTGCGGTCTAAAAAGTTTATCGATTTAGCCGCACCGCTAAAATACTGAACCTCAGGTTTTTCATTAATAGGTTTCGTCATTGTCATGGATGCTCTCCAAAAACTGCTGTTCCCGCGCGCAAATGTGCGCGGTGAAACGGTTGTATTAGGCGACGCCCTTGAACAGGCCGTCGTCAATCAAAACCTTCCCGTTGCGGCTCGCCGCCTCGCGGGCGAAATGGCCGCCGCAGCGCTTCTCACTGCAGGCGCGCTGCAATTTGACGGGACGGTTGCCCTGCAAATTGAGGGCGACGGTCCCATTCGCCGTGCCTTGGCGGAAGTGCGCCCCGGCTATGCCTTCCGCGTAATGGTGGAGCTTGCGGCCGGCACGGATCCGGCAAAGCTCGACCCCAACGCCAAGCTCAAAGATCTCGTCAATGTCTCCGGCCGCGGCCGCTGCGCCTTCATTCTCGACAGAGCGCATCGCCCGGCCGATGAGGCGCCGTATCAAGGCGTTGTGGCGCTCGAAGGCGACACGCTTGCCCAAGCGCTTGAAAACTACTTTCGCCATTCCGAGCAGGTGGACACGAAGCTCGTGCTGGCTGCCGACGACAAGACGGCGGGCGGCGTATTTCTGCAGAAAATGCCCGCCGAAGGCGGAAAACTCCCCGCTGACTATGACCCGGAAGGCTGGCAGCGGCTCACGATGTTTGCCGGCACGGTGAAGAGCGCCGAACTGCTTACGCTCTCACCCGAAGACATCAACCGCCGGCTCTTCTGGGAAGAGTCTCCGCTCGTCACGCACGAAGCAGCGCCGCACTTTGCCTGCACGTGCTCTAAAGCCCGCTTCGACGATCTGGTACGTTCACTCGGCCGCGAAGAAGTCGAAGCCGTCATCCGGGAAAAAGGCGCTCTTGACGTCGCCTGCCGCTTCTGCGGCGCCAAAGCGCACTACGACGCCATCGACGCCGCAGCGCTCTTCACGCCGGGCGTGCAGACGCAGAAGGCATAACGTTCGTTCTTTCTGAGACTAAGAATGCTCACCAACGGCGCGGGGATGGCTCCGCGCCGTTTGTTTTGCCCGAGGCGCCAATCTACTGACGTCGATCTCGAGCCTTCGGCGCACGCTGGTTCTTGGGCGCGGAATAAAGATCCGACTTCTTAGGCGTAAAGGTCGGTTTAGCCCCTGCGGCAATGTCCGGAGCGTCGACGTCCGGCATGGATGCTGCTGCATCGGATTTGCGAGCCGCTTCTTCCGTCGTCTCAATGCGGAAGAGAATTTCATTGGGCTTGACCATATTGAGCTCGCGGCGGGCGCGCTCTTCAATGGCATCTTGATTGTTGGCGAGCGAATTGAATTCGGCCTGCAACGCTTCATTAGTTCGCCGAAGCGATTCATTCTCCTCGCGCTGCGTATTGAGTACTACTCTCAGCTCAGACAGTCTACTCCAACTTGCCCGCCCAAGCCACAGCTGGTACTGCGCGGCGCAGATGCCGAGAAGCAGAATGCAGATGAATAAGCGGACCATAGCGGCGTGGAGGCAGTGACTGCTGATTATGCAGTTCGAAAAAAACAAACCGGACAGCTCTCTATTGTAGATAGCTGTCCGGTGATGGAAGGTCTTCCCGAGCCTTAAATATGCAGCGCGGCAAGGATCTTTGCTGCCGAGCCCGTTATAAACGGGCTCCGGCAGGCTTTATGCCCTTCAGCCGCGCAGCGCCTTGAATGCGGTGCGGCCCGGATAGACGGCGGCCCCGGCAAGGTGCTCTTCAATGCGCAGCAGCTGGTTGTACTTGGCCATGCGGTCTGAGCGGCTCATCGAGCCGGTCTTGATCTGACCCGCATTGAGACCCACGGCGATATCCGCGATCGTGCTGTCTTCCGTTTCGCCGGAGCGGTGCGAAATGACGGCCGTGTAAGCCGCACACTTGGCCATATTGACGGCTTCGAACGTCTCCGAAAGCGTGCCGATCTGATTGACCTTCACCAGAATCGAATTGGCGATGCCGCGCTCAATGCCTTCCTTGAGGATCTTGGGGTTGGTGACGAACAGGTCGTCACCCACGAGCTGAATGCGGTCGCCGAGCGCAGCCGTGAGCTTGGCCCAGCCTTCCCAGTCGCCCTCGGCCATGCCGTCCTCAATCGAGACGATCGGGTAGCGGCCGCACCAGTCGGCCAGCACGCCGATCCAATCTTCAGCGGTAAGCGAATCGCCCGTGGACTTCTTCATTACATAGCGGCCGTTGTCGAAAAATTCCGACGAAGCGCAGTCGAGTGCGAGGCACACGTCGCGCCCGGGCTCGTAGCCGGCGGCGGCGATGGCGTCCAGAATCAGATCGAGCGCTTCTTCGTGCGACTCGATCACCGGAGCGAAACCGCCTTCATCGCCGACAGCCGTGGACAAGCCGCGGGCATTGACGAGCTTCTTGAGCGCCTGGAAGGTTTCGGCGCCGCAGCGCAGCGCTTCACGGAAGGTCGGAGCGCCGACCGGCACAATCATGAATTCCTGCAGGTCGAGGTTGTTGTTGGCATGTGCGCCGCCATTGATGACGTTCATCATCGGAACGGGCAGCGTGACGGCCCCCATGCCGCCGAAGTAGCGGTAGAGCGGCAGACCGGTTTCCTGGGCGGCAGCGCGAGCCACGGCCATGGAGACGGCGAGCATTGCATTGGCGCCGAGACGGCTCTTGTTTTCCGTGCCGTCGAGATCAATCATCAGGCGGTCAATGTAGACCTGATCGGACGCTTCCGCGCCGAGCACGGCATTGGCAATTTCGCCCGAAACGTTTTCTACGGCCTTGAGAACGCCTTTGCCGCCGAAACGAGCCGGATCCTTGTCGCGGAGTTCAATCGCTTCGCGAACGCCGGTAGAAGCGCCCGAGGGAACCGCCGCCGTTGCGACAACGCCGCTTTCAAGCCAAACTTCCGCTTCAACGGTCGGATTGCCGCGGCTGTCGAGAATCTCACGGCCGATGACATCGATAATGGCGCTCATGTATGTGCCTCTCAGATCTATTTACGAGTGGAAATGACGGTTTGCCTGACGGCGCTTTTCCGCCCGTCAGGCTTGGGGTTGATAAAGAGCTCTCCGGCTCAGCACTCCTTTGGATCAGCGAGCCGGCAGGAAATCAGGACGCAAAACTCTCTTCAAGGTAGGGATGCGCTTTGACCAGACGATCGATCTCAACGAGCTCAGCAAGGAGCTCCTTCATGCGATTGAGCGGAACGGCATTGGGGCCGTCAGAGAGTGCCTCAGCAGGATTCGGATGCGTTTCCATAAAGAACCCCGCAACGCCCACTGCACAGGCCGCGCGCGCGAGCACCGGAACGAACTGACGCTGACCGCCCGAACTCGTGCCGTTGCCGCCGGGGAGCTGCACGGAATGCGTCGCATCCATGACAACCGGCGCGCCGGTCGCACGCATGATGGCCAGACCGCGCATGTCGCTTACCAGGTTCCCGTAGCCAAAGGACGCTCCGCGTTCGCAGCACATGAAGCGGTCGGGATCAAGTCCGGCTTCCTGAGCAGCCGCCCGGGCCTTGGCAATGACGCTGGCCATGTCGCCGGGAGCGAGGAACTGTCCCTTCTTGATATTGACGGGTTTGCCCGACTGCGCGCAGGCTCGGATGAAGTCCGTCTGGCGGCAAAGGAAAGCGGGCGTCTGAAGCACATCCACGACCGCAGCGACGGCCGGCACTTCTGCTTCGGTATGCACGTCCGTGAGGACCGGCACGCCCACTTCTGCGCGCACCTTGGCGAGAATCTCGAGCCCCTTTTCCATACCGAGACCGCGGAAACTCTTTCCGGAGGTGCGGTTGGCCTTGTCGTAGCTGGCCTTGAAGATGTACGGGATACCGAGTTCGGCGGTGATCTCCTTCATCTGATGGGCAATGTCGAGCGCCATCGCTTCGGATTCGATCACGCAGGGACCGGCAATGAGAAAGAACGGACGGCGGTTGCCGACTTCATATCCGCAGAGCTGCAAAGCGCGTCTCCTTGAAGGGTGAATGAATTTCAGAAAAACCGCCCGAGGTTCGATGGAGAATCCGGGCGGCTTTTTACGGGCGGGCTTTAGGCCTCAGCCTTTTCAGCTTCTTCCGCAGCTTCGCGATGCTTTACGGCAGCTTCAATGTAAGCCTTGAAGAGCGGATGGCCGAAGCGCGGACTCGAGGTGAATTCCGGATGGAACTGTACCGCGAAGAAGAACGGATGATCGTGGAGCTCCATCATCTCGGGCAAATGTTCGAGCGGCGTCTTGGCGCTGATGACCATGCCTTTTTCTTCGAACTGCGGGACGTAGGAGTTGTTGACTTCATAACGGTGACGATGGCGTTCGGCCACAACATCGCCGTAAATCTTGTGCGCAAGCGTATTGGGCGAAACCGGAACTTCCTGACGGCCCAGACGCATCGTGCCGCCGAGATCCGAACTTTCGTCACGGCGCTGAACCGCACCCGAGTGATCCTTCCATTCGGTAAGGAGCGCCACCACGGGGTGAGGCGTGCCGGGATCGAGCTCAGTCGAATTGGCGCCGCCGAGGCCGCAGACGTGACGGGCGAATTCGATCACCGCACACTGCATGCCCAGGCAGATGCCGAGGAACGGAATCTTATTGACGCGAGCGTATTCAATCGCCTGAATCATGCCTTCCGTACCGCGCTTGCCGAAGCCCCCCGGCACGAGAATGCCGTCGAGCCCCTTGAGGCAGTCCGTCCCGTTTTCTTCGATCTTGGTCGAGTCAATGAAGCGGATGGAAACTTTCGTACTCGTGTGGATGCCGGCGTGCGTGAGCGCTTCGTTCAAAGACTTGTAGCTGTCGGCGTAATCGACATACTTACCGACCATGCCGATGGTGACGTTATGAATCGGGTTCTTGAGCTTATGCACGATGTCGGCCCAGGCGGAGAGGTCAGCGGGCTTGGTTTCGAGACCGAGCTTCTTGCAGACAATTTCGTCGAGGTGCTGAGCATGGAGCATGAGCGGCACTTCGTAGATGGTCGAAGCGTCGGCCACGCTGATCACGTTCTCCATCGGAACGTTCGAGAAGAGCGAAATCTTGGCGCGTTCATTCTCGGGAATCATGCATTCGGCGCGGCAGAGCAGCACGTCGGGGTAGACGCCTTCTTCGCGCAGCTTCTGCACAGAGTGCTGCGTGGGTTTGGTCTTGAGTTCGCCGGCGGACTTGATCCAGGGGCACAGCGTCAGATGAATGAAGCAGGTGTTGTTGCGGCCCACGCGGAAGGACATCTGGCGGACGGCTTCCACAAACGGCAGCGACTCAATGTCGCCCACCGTGCCGCCGATTTCCACGACGCAAACGTCGGGCTTGCCGCCGTGGGCAGAAGCCGCACCGCGGGCAATGAATTCCTGAATTTCATTGGTGATATGAGGAATCACCTGCACGGTCTTGCCGAGGTATTCGCCGCGGCGCTCCTTCTTCAGAACGCTCTCGTAGATCTGACCCGACGTGAAGTTGTTGGGCTTATGCATCTTCGAAGAGATGAAGCGCTCATAGTGGCCGAGGTCAAGGTCAGTCTCCGCACCGTCTTCCGTCACGAACACTTCGCCGTGCTGGAAAGGCGACATCGTACCCGGATCCACATTGATGTACGGGTCGAGCTTGATCATCGTAACCTTGAGGCCGCGAGATTCGAGAATGGCCGCAAGCGAAGCTGCGGCAATACCCTTGCCGAGCGAGGACACGACGCCGCCGGTGACAAATACGTACTTGGTCATAACCTTCCAACCGATGAGAGAAGACGGAGAGATAAAAAATTTAAAGCGGGCATTATAAGCGGCGGCAAAAAGCTTGCCGTCAATTCACGCAGCGGATCACCCGCCAAGTATTCCCATGCGTTAGGGATGCACTGCAAGTTAACTTATTATTTTAATGAACTTACTGCGTTTTCTTCGAGCAGATTTTTTCGGACTGCCCGCTGCGGTGCGTGCTGCTGACCTCAAGAGCGTGAAGGCTGAGCGCGGCTCCGCCTCAGCCTTATGAAACGCTCTCCAGGCACCCGCATCAGGCGTGAAGCGCTGCCGGCTGCGGCGCCGGCGCTGCATGCCGGCACCCTGAGCAGTTCGAGCAGTCGGCGCGGCGGATCACGCGCTCCGTACCTTCACAATCCCAGCACGGTCCCATGCCTTCCCATTCGGGCTGAACCGTAACGTGGTCGATATTAAAGCGCCCCTTGATGCCTTCGCGAACGGCGTGCAGGATCCGCGGCCAGCACTGGTACGAAGCAATGCGCACGTGGCACTGCAAAGCATCATGCCCCGGGGTAATCGTCCATATATGAAGATCATGAACTTCATCCACGCCGGGCACTGAGCGGATGTATTCGCCGACAGCATCAAAGTTCGTTTGTTCAGGCGTGCCGTCAAGCAGAATTCGTACGGATTCGCTCAGCACTTTCCACGTTGCGCGAAGGAGCAAAAGACCGACAAACATCGAAAGGAGCGGATCGACAATAGCCGGGCCGCCCGCCCAAATGATGCCGCCCGCGGCAATAGCCGCTACTGAACCGAGCAGATCTCCGAGCACATGCAGAAGCGCCGCACGCGTATTGACGTTCTGACGGTCGCGCGACAAGGACCACGCGACAGCCACGTTGATTAAGAGTCCCGCAAAGGCAATCACCATAACGCTGCCGCCCGCAACGGCTGCCGGCTCGCGGATGCGTTCAATCGCTTCATAAAAGAGCCAGAAGGTAACGCCTAAAAGCGTGAGACCGTTGACAAAGGCCGCAATCACTTCAACGCGGCCGTGTCCGAAGCTGTGCGCCTCGTCGGCCCCCTTCATTGCAAGACGATTGGCCACCAGTGCGAACAAGAGACTCATGGAGTCTGTGACCATATGGCCGGCGTCGCCGATCAGGGCGAGTGAATTCGCCCACCAGCCGCCGACCAACTCAATAATCGAGAAGCTCAGCGTGAGGAGCACGGCAAAGCCAAGCACCGACAGACGGGTCTTCTCGGCAGCGTGCGAACGCGGGCTGTCTCCTTCCCCATGACTGAAGAATTCGCTCGGAGATTCCAAGGCCGTGGGATTGTTTGTGTCCGCTTCCAGAATTGCTTCGTTCTGAATGCCTGCGGTCGCCGGCGTTTGGGTTTCGATCTTCGTCATATGCGTCTCTCCCTTGGAGAGCAGTCAATGATTTTTGCGGCTTTGTCCTTCAGTTCTTCCTTAACAAATGAGAATCACTGCCATTCTGTAATCCCCATAGCGGAACGGCTCCGTTTCCCAAGGCGGGAACGGAGCCGTTTTCGAACGCGATGCAGTTTAGCGCGAAGTGAACGTTCAGGCTAAATTGAATTGCAAGAATTTATTTCACGCAAATGAAATTAATTCGCGTTTTTGCCGAGCAGCGGCGTCATGTCGGTGCCGGCCAGGAGGCCTTCCTTCGAGTAGATGCCGAGCTTCTGACGCGTATCGACGATGTCGAGGTTGCGCATCGTAAGCTGACCAATACGGTCTTCGGCGGAGAACATCGAGTCGCCCTTTTCCATCGTCAGGCGTTCGGGTTCGTACGTGAGGTTCGGACTCACGGTATTCATGATCGAATAATCGTTGCCGCGGCGCAGTTCGAGCGTCACTTCGCCGGTAATGGCGGAAGCAACCCAGCGCATGGCGCTTTCGCGGAGCATGATCGCCTGGCTGTCGAACCAACGGCCCTGATAGAGATAGCGGCCGAGCTTGATGCCGTTGATGCGGTACTGCTCGATCGTGTCTTCATTGTGAATGCCGGTAACGAGACGTTCGTAGCAGATGAAGAGCAGCGCCATGCCCGGGGCTTCGTAAATGCCGCGGCTCTTGGCTTCAATGATGCGGTTTTCGATCTGATCGGACATGCCGAGACCATGACGGCCGCCGATGCGGTTGGCTTCCATCATGAGGGCGACCGGATCGCTGAACGTCTTGTCGTTAATCGCAACCGGCACGCCGTCCTTGAAGGAGACCTTGACGAGTTCGGGTTCAATCTTGACGTCGTCGCGCCAGAAGGCCACGCCCATAATCGGATCGACGATCTTGACGTTGGAGTCGAGATGTTCGAGATCCTTGGCTTCATGAGTGGCGCCGAGCATGTTGGAGTCGGTCGAATAGGCCTTCTCAGCGCTCATGCGGTAGTTAAAGCCTTCCTTCTGCAGGAAGGCGGACATTTCAGCGCGGCCGCCGAGTTCCTTGATGAAAGTAACGTCGAGCCAGGGCTTATAAATTTTCAGGCTCGGATTGGCGAGCAGACCGTAGCGGTAGAAACGCTCAATGTCGTTGCCCTTATAGGTCGAACCGTCACCCCAGATGTTCACGCCGTCTTCACGCATGGCAGCAACGAGCATCGTACCCGTCACAGCGCGGCCGAGCGGCGTGGTGTTGAAGTAGAGCTGACCGCCCGTCGAAATATGGAAAGCACCGGACTGAATGGCAGCGATGCCTTCGTTCACAAGCTGCGCACGGCAGTCGATCAGACGGGCTTTTTCGGCGCCGTATTCCATTGCACGGCGGGGAATCGCTTCGTAATCGGTCTCATCGGGCTGAGCAAGGTTGGCCGTATAGGCATAGGGAAGTGCGCCCTTGGTCTTCATCCAGCGCAGCGCGCAGCTCGTATCGAGGCCGCCAGAGAACGCGATACCGACCTTTTCGCCAACCGGCACGCTTTGCAGAATCGTTTGAGACATGTTCTTCTTAACCCGTAGAGAAATCTGTTCGTATTCAACCCGAATTCGGGACGGACACATTATGTGCAGGCTTTTCGTGAAAAAACATCCCGGAAAACCTGACGCACGCCTTTCTTACACGGCCGCAAAGTCGATAGGGCATATACCCTACCTCACTTGTGCGAATGTCCGTGATTTGTCGACAATTATGGGTACCCAAGGCGACGGATGCAGGGCATTTTTAACGCATTCGGGCGAATGTTTTTTGCGGCGTCCGGAGTCGGCTGCGCCCAGCTTCAAAAGAGCCGTTTGAGCGCTGTCTGCAAGGCGGGCAGCACCTTGCGGTCATTAGGCCGATTCAAAAATGCTGCCAGCTGATCCGCCGGCACAAGACTCACCGCCTGACTCTCCCAGCCCATATCAGCAGGCGTTCCCGCCGCTCGAAACGCGAGGTAGTAGCGCGTGATGGTTTTGGTGCGTTCAATGTCGCAGAGCCATTCAAGCGGCCGAGCATCCAGTCCGCTTTCCTCCCAGCCTTCTTTCACGGCATTTGCCGCGAGGGTCAACCCGGGCTCCAGCCGACCTTTGGGAAAAGTCGCCTCCACACCGCCGAATTGATTGGTCGGGTGGACCAGCCAGATACGCTGATCGGGTTCAATGATGACCAGGCCGCTCGTTCGGCGCTTATCCGTTGCCGGGAATGGCGGCTCCGCTGCGGCCGGCAGTTCATGCGAAAAGCGCACCCAGTCCAAGCATTCAAACGGCGCATGCGTGAGTGCAATGCCGTTCAGCACGGCGGGAAGCGGGGTCGGATCGGTTATGGAGAAAGTGGCCGCTGCCCTTGGATTGCCCCAAGCAGAGACCTGACTCGATCTTGTCGGACGAGCCACGGCGACGGGTTCACCGTTTTCATCAAGCTGAGGATGAAAAATCGTCATCGTTGGTTTTTCATTAAGCCCGCTGCCGAGCTGCGGAGACGAATGACGTGCGGTCGTTTTGTCCGCGCGCAAGATGAAATTTTAGATTGTGCATGTCTGAATGAATTTACACATCAGTATCAACACTAGGTTCGTGCACGACACCATTATCAGGTCAATGGATTACGTCGCAACCCCCTAATTTTGGATTGGCTGTCATACACTTCAAAAACCAACAGATGGGTTTTCGGTAAACGGAATATCTTCAGTGTTAATCCCTTTTACCGTCACTGCACTCAGGACCAAGAGCGGCATTGACGGGGCACTGCGGATGCCAATCGGACCGTAAGCTTGTCAGGACCAATCGGCAGTGAAGGGCGGCGCCTAGTGAGGCGCCGCCCGCTCCTGCCTATAAAAAGTACGGCGCTTCAAACCCAATGGAAGCGCCGCCAAAAACCACATAGGAGCAATCTTCATGTTCAAGCAAACGCTTCTCGCGCTCTCTTTGGCTGCCGCCTCGACCGCTGCGCTCGCTCTGCCCAATATCGCCGTTCTCGCCACGGGCGGCACGATTGCCGGCGCCGGCGCATCTTCGACCGGCTCGGCCTACAAGGCCGGCGCGGTGTCGGTGAACCACCTCGTGGACGCCGTTCCGCAGCTCGCCAAGATTGCGAACGTGACGCCTATCCAGGTGACCAATATTGGCTCTCAGGATATGTCTGACGAAGTTTGGCTCAAACTCGCCAAGACGCTTGCGAGCGACTGCGGCAAATATGACGGGTTCGTCATCACGCACGGCACCGATACGATGGAAGAAACCGCCTACTTCCTGCAGCTCACCACGGCCTGCAAGAAGCCAGTGGTTTTGGTTGGCGCCATGCTCCCGTCCACTGGTCTTTCCGCTGACGGCCCGCGCAACCTCTACAACGCCGTACTGACGGCTGCCACCCCTGACACGGCTAAACAGGGCGTCGTCGTTGCAATGGACAATGTTGTCATCGGCGCCCGCGACGTCTTTAAGTCCAATACCACGCAGCCCGAAACGTTCCAAGCCATGAACTTCGGCAAAGTGGGCTGGATCTTCAACGACAAGGTCACCTATGAAGCCGTCGGTCTGCGCGCTCAGCTCAAAGCGCCGTTTGACGTGACCAAGCTCGAGCAGCTGCCCAAAGTCGGCATCGTCTACAACCACGCCGGCGTCGAGGGCTATCAGGCTGAAGCGCTCGTGAAGGCGGGCTACAAAGGCATCGTCTCTGCGGGCGTCGGCAACGGCAACATCCACAAGGCTGTCTGGCCTGTCCTTGAAAAGGCTGCGCAGGACGGCGTAGTGGTGGTTCGTGCTTCTCGCGTGCCGACCGGCTCTGCAACGAAGGATGCTGAGGTCGACGACGAGAAGATGCATTGGGTTGCGGCTCAGTCCCTCAACCCCCAGAAGGCTCGCGTCCTTCTCCAGCTCTCGCTCACGAAGACCGCCGACTGGAAGGAAGTTCAGCAGTACTTTGACAAGTACTAATCTTCCTCAAAAAAGAGCATCCTGCCGACAGCGGGGTGCTCTCCAAAGAACGCTTACGGCCGCCGATGCTCTGCGCACGGGCGGCCGTTTTTATAACGGCTGCCAAGGCCCAATCAAAGGAGCTCGTAGGTCGAAGACTGAATCGGCAGATTGAGATTGGGCAGTACCCGTTCGAGCAGAATGCCTTCGCGATTGTCGCCCTGATAGCCGAAAGTTGCGCGAATGCCCTGCAAAATGAACTGGGCAGCTCGGTCAAGCGCAACCGGAAGGCTGTCACCCTGCAGAAGCGCCCCGGTGACGACACTCGTAAAGGCATCGCCCGTCCCCGGATAATGGGCCGGAAGGTAAGGGCACGTCACCTTCCACGCCCGGCCGTCGGAGCGGCTGGACGCAACAACCGACGTCAGATCCGGCCGGCCGATGACCGGCACGCCGGTAATGATCACCGTATCGGGCCCCTGAGCGGAAAGCGCCTTCAGGGCGTCCTTTAAAAGTTCATCCGAACACTCATGCTGATAAGGGCGATCGAGCAGCGCAAAGAGTTCCGTCAGGTTGGGCGTCAGCACATCCGCACGCCGCGCCAGAACGCGCATTTCAAGCACCATCTCCTTGGTCATTCCGGCATATAGCCGGCCGTTGTCGCCCAAAACCGGGTCGACAACAATAAGCGTGTCCTCTCCGCGGAAATCATCAATGAAACCCGAAACGATCTGAATTTGTCTAGGCGAACCCAGGTAGCCCGTGTATATCGCATCAAACTCGATTTCGAGCTTCTTCCAGCCGGCAATCATTTTCGGCATCTCGTCGGTCAGATCGAGAAAACTGTATTCCGGATACTGCGTATGGTTGGAAAGAATGGCCGTCGGCAGCGGACAGACATCAAATCCCATTGTCGAAAGAATCGGGATCACGACCATCAAACTCACACGCCCAACCCCAGAAAGGTCATGAACGGCGGCAATTCTGCGGGTACTTTTGCGAGCAGGAGTCATTCGATCACACAATAAAATGGACAGGTCGGGTTTTACCTAAAATCGTCTCAATAAGGAACCGTATTAAATCTCTGCGGTTACCCTAACCCATTACAAAACAGACATATGGGGTAGATTTTACACCAGGCAAAGATTGACCAAAAGCAACTTCTCAAACTACATGAAATCCCTAATACTTCAACGCCTGACGAATAATGCCCCCGTCAAGAAACTCTGAATAAGCACAACAACAAGATCTCAAAATCTCAAAAACGAGTTCATTCTCCGCAGCTGACTTTGATCTGACTTCTCCTATTGAAATCACACTGCATCAATTTTTTAGGGTATCTTGAAATAGTCATATTTATGATATTTCAAATAGATGATAATTTACTGAGTGCTCTTGACATTTAAATTTACTTTCACTGCTATAAAGTTTATGACTTCCTAGAAGGATACTCGTACCATAGTTATGTCTCTCCTTTTGTGTGACTTAACCGGCACATCACAAATATTACGAGGCCAACGTCTCCCCGAGCACTCTGGCGTGAATAAACCCTCCTATATGAATGGTTGCCGGTATTTTTTTGCCGCCAATAGAAGAACACTGATTTTATGAATTTGCCGTCATTCCCTGGATATTGAACTTTTACGCAGTTTATTTGTTCTGACCAGTCGTAAACAGACCTGGGTGCATGGATCGCACATTGGATGACGAAGGCATCAGAACGAATGGGCTGAATCGAAATAGATTGTATGCATGGTTTTTTCTGAGTCTGTGGCAAGCGGACGTGCGAAATGTTGGGTATCGCACGTCCGCCACACAGCTTCCTCGCTAAGAGCGTTAGACGTCGGTATGAGGTGCTCCACTTGCCGCACGTTTAACGCTCATTTTTTATGCAGTTCAATATTGAATACATTTATAAACGGTACAGAAAGCGTTTCTCAGAATGGTTTTATGGCAGTTTTTCTCAACTGCCGTTAGGCTTAAAAGCACTCTTCCTCTATGCAGTTGTGAGCCGCCATGCCCAAACTTAAATTTGCCGACGATCTGCCGCAGCGAGCTTCGGTCAATGCGCCGCTTCAATGCCAAATCTGCTTTGAATCACCTGCCGAGACGACAGCTGAAGCGCCCCCGGAGGAACCGTCGCTCTTTGATGAGTGCGGCGACGCGAACGAACGAAATCCGCAGGCTGCCCCCCAGCAGCAAGCCCATTGCCCTCCGGCAAAAGCGGCTTCGGCCGATCACGGCCGGCAGCGCTATTCACTTGAAAAAAAGCGGGAAGCCCTTGAGCTCTTCAATCGCGGCTACGGCTATAAGCGCGCAAGCATTGTGCTCGGCGTGCCGGCTTATACCGTACGCGACTGGAACCGCCTTTATAAAGAAAATCGATTCCTGCAGATCGGCAGCTCCCTGGACACAAAATCGCTCTGGGAAGAAACTGCCGATGAAGACTGGCGGAGCTTCAGCTCAGGAGCTCCCAAGCAGTCTTCACAAAAAGCACTGCCAGCACAGCGCCGATGATCGGCCGAACAATCTTGATGCCGTTTTGGAGCACCAACCCGGCGCCAATGTAATGACCGGCAATGCCGAAGATTCCGGCGGTCAGGCCAAGCAGCCAAATCACTTCACCAGAAAGCGCAAAGGTTGCAAAAGCTGCGACATTGCTCGCGAGGTTCACCGCCTTCATGGTCCCAGAGGCCGAGCGCACGCCCATTTTTGCCCAAAGCGTAAAAGCAAGCAGCATAAAGGTGCCGGCTCCGGGCCCGTAGAACCCATCATAGGCGCCGCAGATAAGCGACGCGATGCAGAGAATGACAAGCTGCTTTCGCGCCGTGATGTCCCCTTCGTCATTAGACATCACCGCCCGCTTTGAAAGCACAAAAAAGGCAGCAATCGGCAGCAGCCCCACGAGAATGAGCTCAAAAACGTGCTCGGGCACCAAGAGCGCCAGATGCGCACCGGCAGCACTGCCCAAGAGCGAACACACAATGGCCGGCAGGGATTTGCGGATATTGAGAAATCCCGCGCGCCAAAGCCGAAAGGCCGAGACCACTGTTCCCATGGCGCTCGAAAGCTTGTTGGTGCCCAGCGCCAAATGTGCCGGCACGCCGGCAATGAGATAAGCCGGCAGCGCAATCAGACCGCCGCCGCCCGCCACGGCATCAACGAGGCCGCCGAGAAAAACGAGCGGACAAACGATGAGAAAAGTAATGAGATCGAGCTCCATAGCGGCGGATTCCCAGTATTTGGAAAGATTTGATCATAACCACTCCCAGACACCCCTCCATACACGTTTGGACTTACTGCATCCGCACCAGCTCAAATCCGCCCAATGTCTCTTCGCACGGGCTTCACTCCCTCGGCGGGTGTTCGAACAGCAGTCTTCGCAGCCCGCTTATCCGGAGATGATCTGCGCCGACATCGATGCTGCACGCCTTGCCAAAAGTAATCACTAATTCATCAACACATTGTTATTTTTAAATATTTCAGAATTTCCAGCGAAAGATCGTTGACCGGAAAAGCAATTAATGATGCATTCATGAGGACTTTGTTTAAGCCCGAGATTAAAACTTTTAATAACGAGCGGATTCTTTCGAGTCTCTCTTCCGCCGCAGTCTTCTGCGCTGCGTCGGTTGGGGCTCCAGCAGCAAAGGTGTTCATCATGAAGCCTCCCGGCCATGAAAGCGAAAAACACAAACTTGGGCTAATCGTCTGCATCGGCATTGTTGCCGGCAACATGATCGAGGGAATTGCTCTGCTGCCAGCCAACCTCGCCTCGATCGGCTCCATCTCTCTTATCGGCTGGATCATCGTAGTCATCGGCGCCATGTCGCTCGCCTACGTCTACGCCAGACTCTCCACCGTCAATCCGCAAAGCGGCGGTCCCGTCGCCTACGCCGGCGAAGTCAGCACCGCCTTCGGTTTTCAATCGAGCATTCTTTACTACAACGCCAACTGGGTGGGAAACCTAGCCATCGGCGTGACAGCGGTTTCCTATCTGTCGATGTTTTTTCCTGCCCTGCAGGAACCGATTCCCGCCGGTCTGGCCTGCATCGCCATCGTCTGGATCTTCACTATCCTCAACTTCATGGGCGGATCCTTCATCGGCCGCATGGCAACCATTGGTCTTGTCGCCATGCTGCTCCCGGTAGCCGGCACTGCAATCTTCGGCTGGTTCTGGTTTGATCCCCAAACCTACACCGCCAATTGGAATACTTCAGGCGCCGCCGATTCCGAAGCGGTTATCCGCAGCGTACTGCTCTGCCTCTGGGCATTCATCGGCATCGAATCGGCCTCCGTATCCACGGGTCTCGTGAAAAATCCTCGAAAAACGGTGCCGCTTGCGACATTGCTGGGAACGGGACTAGCCGGCATTGTTTATGTGCTGAGCTTTCAAGCCATTGCCGGCATGTTCCCTGCGGAAGTTATTGCTAAATCCGGCGCGCCATTCGCAGCGAGCGTTGCACTTATGGTGGGTGACTGGGCTGCTCCGGTTGTTGCCGCATGCACCGTGATTGCCTGCCTGACTTCTCTGGGCTCATGGATGCTTCTGGTGACCCAAGCCGGCGCTCGAGCTGCCCGAGACGGGCACTTTCCCAAAATCTATGGGGAACTCGATCATCGGGGCATGCCGCGCAAAGGCCTCATTTTGGCTGCCAGTCAAATGACGGGACTGATGCTCCTCATCACTGCACTCAATGCCAAGGGCGGCTCCGCAGCCTCGCTTTTTGAGATGATCACCGAGATTGCCGTCTTGCTGACGATGCTCCCCTATTTCTACAGCTGCATTGATCTGCTTCGCATTGAAAGCACCTCGCGGCAGGGGCGTCTGTCCTGCATCGCAGCGGTCTTAGGCTGCGGATTCTGCTTCATAGCGCTTGCCGGTGCAGGCGCAACAAACCTGATGCTCACCATCGGCGTGAGCTTGGTCGTGATGATGATCTACTCGTGGCGGATGGGAACGGTCCAAGCCAACCGCCTGAGTTTCGCAGCTCAGCCTATATCATCATCGGCTGCCGGCTCTTAATGCTCCTCTTCTTAAAGCGCTGACAGCAGAAACGGGCGATCGTCTTGGGATGACTTTCGCCCGTTGCGGCGTTTTATCGGCTTAGGAACCGTGCTCAAAAATCGCCTTGGGTTCCGTAAATTCGAGCAGACCGAAAACACCGCCTTCCCGACCGACGCCGCTCGATTTAAAGCCGCCGAAGGGAGCTGCAAGGTCGCGTGACGCGTCATTGACGTAGACGTTCCCCGTACGCATGCGGCGCGCAAAATTCACCGCTGCCTCATGAGGACCAAAGACGGCGCCGCACAGACCGTACTGCGTGCCGTCGGCAATCGCCAGCGCTTCTTCGAGCGTGCTGTAGGGGATCACCGAGAGCACGGGGCCAAAGATTTCTTCCTGAGCAATCCGCATCTCAGGCCGGACATCCGAAAACACAACGGGCGGCACGAACCATCCGTCATCGGCGCCCGGTTCCGGCGGCAGCCCGCCGGCAACCAGACGAGCCCCCTCGTGAATGCCCGAAGCAATGTATTCCCGAACGCGTTCAAACTGCGCCCCGGAAATTAAGGGACCCATACGGGTTGCCGGATCAGTGGGATCTCCCATCGGATAGTCCGCAAGAACGGATTTAAGAAGCGCTTCAGCGGTTTCAAGCTTTTCAGCAGGAACCAGAAAACGAGAAAGAGCTGTGCAGGTCTGTCCGGCATTGAGGAGCAAGGAATCGAGCACTTTCTTCGCGGCCATCCGGCCGGCCTCATGCCCCTCGAGCTCCGGCAGCCACACCGCCGCCGACTTGCCTCCGAGCTCCAAAATGAGGCGCTTCATCATTGGGGCGGCACGGCCGGCAATTCGGCGGCCGACGGCTGTTGATCCCGTAAAAGAAATCAAATCGACCCCTGCGTGACCGGTCATGGCCTCCCCTACGGTCTCACCGTACCCCTGCACAAGATTGAGAACACCGGGCGGGAATCCGGCCTCTTCAAAGGCTTCAATGAGCAACACGGCAGTAAGCGGCGTCCATTCGCTCGGCTTGAGCACAACCGTGCAGCCCATGAGGAGCGCCGGAACAACCTTCTGAATGATCTGCCCCAAAGGGTAATTCCACGGCGTAATGGCAGCGACGACACCTACTGGTTCACGCATGACGAGCGACGCGGGGAATGCTTCTTCTGCGGCAATCGACCGTGCGGCCGCAATAAATACGGCCGTGCGTTTTTGCTGATAAAGGCAGTGCTTGCTTCGTGCGAAAGCAACCGGAGCACCGAGTTCGGCGACCTCCAGTTCAATGACGTCTTCCGTTTTTGCGCAAAATCGCCTGAGCATCTCTTCCATCAGCGCGATGCGCTGCGCGAGCGGCGTACTGCGCCAGCGGGGAAAGGCGCTGTGAGCCGCAGCGACGGCGGCATCCACCTCTTCGGGCGTACCGTCCGGAACACGCGCGAATATTTCACGAGTGGCCGGATTTTCAACGTCAATCATGGCGCCCTTAGGGGTTGTCCAGACGCCGTTAATGTAATGTTTTCCAAAATGCGAGTTGGCTGCGCGCATACGGATCTCCTCACTCCTTCGAGCAACAACACAATCCCGGGCTCCAACCCACCATTGTACGCATCATCCTTTGTCTTAACCTGCTAGGCAAGGCAATCGGCCTTGGATTCGCTCCCGCTTCGAGCCGCGCCGGAAAAAACTATTCATAGCGACGGGTTATTTGATCTTTGACGCAGGACTTGAGCGATTGTCTTGTCCTGAAAGCTCTGGAGACCGCGCTATTCTCCATGGCACGCATAACCATTCCTTGAAGGACATTTTCATGCCGCAGGACACATTGGAACAACGCGCCGTTCTTTGGACACAGGCGCTCGTCCGAGTCCCAAGCGTTTCTGGGTCACCCGCCTGTCTGCAGGTGCTCGAAACCGCTCGGGACCTTATTGAATCAACGGGCGTCGAGGCCGACATCCGCATCCTCTTCCCTGAAGCGCCCAACCCAGTGCTGCTCGCCCGAACCGGCCGCGGCAAAGCGGGCGTGCCCGAACTCATGCTCTCGGGACACGTCGACGTCGTCCCGCCCGCCGGCATGGAAGATCCTTGGAGCGCCCGCATCGAGGGTGACCGCATGCACGGACGCGGCACAACGGACATGAAGAGCGGCGCAGCCTGTGCGCTCACGACATTTTGTGAAGCCGCTCGTCAAGGCGTCGACGGCGTACTTTGGCTCATTCTCTCTACAGATGAAGAAACCGCGGCACAAGGTGTCGTCAGAGCATTGGGCTCTCCGAATGCTCCGCGTCCTCAGCTCTGCGTCATTTGTGAACCAACGGGGCTGTGCGTACGTTCTGCACATCGCGGCGACTGCTGGATCCGCGTGGACTTTACCGGCAAGAGCGCGCACTCGAGCCGCCCGCATCTCGGCATCAATGCCATTGAAGCGGCAGCGCTCTTTATCGTTCACGCCAAAAAGCGTCTTCCGGAACTGCTCGCAGAAAACGCCGCGGCAGGTCCGGCCTCATCCTCTATTGATCTTGTTTCGGGCGGCGCAGCGGAAAACGTTGTTCCGGCAAGCGCATCCGTCACCATTGACTTTCGCTATCAAGGCGTGGAGTCCGCCCAAGTTCAGTGTGACCGCATTGAAAAGATTCTTTGCGAAGTTCGAAGAGACCCCGACTTTCCTCCGGTTTCGACTTCACTCACGGTAACGGGCGACTGGACGGCACTCTCCACGGACATGACGCAGCCCTTGGCACAGGCTGCAGTTGCTGCGCTTGGCGAGTCGCTTGGGCATATTCCTGAAACGACCGAAATGACGGGTTGGGGTGAAGGCGGTTCAATGCAGAAATTCGGCATTCCGGCCTTCTATTTTGGCCCTGGCGACGGACCGCTCGCGCATACACCCAAAGAGTCTGTCAGTGTTGCCGAGATTAAAACGGCCGTCAAAGCACTCTTTCATCTCGTAGATCGGCTGGTCGTCCATCCAAAGCTGTGAAATCAGTATTGACGCAGAAAAGTATGGCTTAGAGGCGAAGGCGCACCACATCAGTGCGCCTTCGCCTTTTTCATGTGCTTCCAAAGACGGTTCGTTCTTCCCGCGCTTGCATGACCACCGTCATCCGAACTCAGCAGTCCGTCAGTACACCAAGCTCCTGGCTTGCTCTGCGCCTGCAAGAGCAGGCATCCCAACGAGTTTGGCACCGTCTTTGCTCATTATTTTTTTACAGTCCCTCCCTATTGAATCAGGCAAGACGCCAGATTCAATGACGGCCGCCTTTCAGATTATTTCAAGAGTTGAATTGCCATGACCAAAACCTTCCGCATGCTGATGCTCACCGGCGCTCTCGCTGGAGCTTTTGCCGTCTCCACAGGCGCTGCCGCCAAGGAAATCACCGTCGCGCTCGCCTCCACCTTCACGACGATGGATCCTTACGATGCCGGCGACACGCTTTCGCAGAACTCGGCCAAGTCAATGTACGAAGGGCTTTTTGGTCTCGACAAGGACATGAAGCTTAAGAACGCCCTTGCCACCGGCTACGAAGTGAGTAAGGACGGTCTGGTCTATACGGTGACGCTCAGAAAAGGCGTGATGTTCCATGACGGTACGGAATTCAAAGCCGATGCCGTCAAAGCCAATTTCGACCGCGTGACGAATAAGGACAATGCGCTGCGCCGCTACACGCTCTACATGAACATTGCGAAAACCGAAGTCGTTGATGACTATACGGTGCGCATTACGCTCCATACGCCGTTCTCGGCCTTCATCAATCAGCTTGCCCATCCGGCGGGCGTGATGATTTGCCCGAAGTCGCTTGAAAAATATCCGGGCAAGCAGATTGCTTTCCATCCCTGCGGCACGGGTCCTTACATCCTGAAAGATTACAACCCGTCGGAAATTCTTCATGTCGTCAAGAATCCCAATTACTGGCAGAAAGGACTCCCCAAACTTGACGGCATTTACTTCAAGCCGGTGCCGGAAAATTCAACGCGTGTAGCCATGCTGCGCACGGGCGAAGCACAGTTCATCTTCCCGGTTCCGCCCGAACAGGCCAAGACCTTGACTGGCAGCGACAATCTTGAAGTGACTGTTTCGCCCTCCATCATTGAGCGTTATGTCGCTTTCAACACAAAAATCAAGCCCTTCAACGACGTACGGGTACGCAAAGCGCTCAATTACGCCGTCAATAAAGCAGCCCTTGCCAAGGTAGCCTTCAGCGGCTATGCCGTTCCGGCCACGGGTTCTGCACCCGAAGGCGTCGACTATGCCAAGGTCTATGAACCCTGGCCCTACGATCCCAAGAAAGCTCGCGAACTCCTGAAGGAAGCGGGCTACCCGAACGGCTTCACCGCAACCCTCTGGTCGCTTTACAACCACACCACTGCGCAGAAAGTCATTCAGTTCCTGCAGCAGCAGTTTGCTCAGGTCGGCGTAAAGGTTTCGATCCTTGCCATGGAAGCCGGTCAGCGTAGTGAATACCTGCTGAAAAAACCTGAAGATGCCAAGCTCAACATGCTCTATGCCGGTTGGTCGAGCTCCACGGGCGAACTTGACTGGGCGCTCCGTCCGCTGCTTGCTACGGAAAGCTGGGCGCCGGTGGCAGGCAACTACGGCTTTTATTCCAGCAAGGTGCTCGATGACAGCTTCACGAAAGCACTGCTCACGACGGATCGTGCTGAAAAAACTAAGCTCTATAACGCCGGTCAGGATGCCATTTGGAACGATGCGCCGTGGATCTTCCTCATCAACGAACAGAATGTTTCGGCCAAGGTTAAGAACCTGAAGAAATTCTACGTTCAGCCTGATGCCGGCTTTGACTACTACGAAGCGGAGCTCGATTAACCGCCGCAGGGATGCAGCACACACAACGGACAAATGGTCTCGTGTGCTGCATGGCTGTTGATTCAGAACTCACGAACAGCTCCGCTTCGCTTTTCCTTGCGTCAGCCTGCGGTTTCTCAATGAACCGCGGGCTTTTTTTTCGCCGCAGCGTGAATGCTCTGGCCTTAGGAAAGTTTTGTCGGCTTAACCCTCAGTTCGATTTCTGCCTGCTCCTCAGCTTCAGCCGCTGCCAGGGCAGCGGGTCTCGTCCGCCGCACAACGAGCAGCAGCACCAGAGCAATCAGTCCGGAACCGAGCATCACTGCAGCATACTTCCAGGCCTCCCCCAAAACGATGGGAATGAGGAGCGCCGATGAAACCGCAAAAGCACCCGTCTGGAAAAACTGCTGCACTGAAGCGGCCAAGCCGCGGCTTTTGGGGAAATAGTCGAGGTTCATCACGTTGAGTGCAGGACGAACGGCCGCTGCCGCAAGGTTATAAACAACCGGCGCCAGCAGCACCCAGGGGAAGACGGCAAAAGGGCCGTGATCGAATACCACGCCGAATAAGCCCGATGCCGCCAAAATGCCTACTCCCCCAAAAAGGAGCCGATTCTGACCGAACATCGCCAGCAGGTGAGCACAGGCCCAAGAACCCGTCATGCCGGCAACCACCATCGGAATCATCAGCCAGCCGAATTCATCTACCCCGAGTCCCATCACATTGAGGACGAAATCAGCCGCGCCTGCAGAATAAACAATCAAGCCCAAGAAAATGAAGCCGTGCGCAACAACGCCCGACGTGAATGCGGGGACTTTAAGCACCTCGCCATAACGAAGCAATGTCGCCCACGGACGAAAAGAAACACGGCGTGCTCTAGGGAGCGACTCTTTAAGCACGCAGGCTGAGCAAAATGCCATCGCCGCGCTTAAAACGGCTAAAAAGATAAAAATGGACCGCCAGCCCAGATGAACGGTCAGTTCACCCCCGACAACCGGAGCCAATGCCGGCGCCAGACCAAAAATAACCGCGATGAGTGCGATGATTTTTGCTGCATCACCCCCGCTCCAGCGATCACGAACGATGGCCTGAGTGACAACAGGCCCCGCAGCCGCTGCCATCCCCATCACAAACCGCCAGATAAAGAACGCTTCCATCGAGTCGGCAAAAAGAAGCCCCAGCGACGAGACAGCAAATACCGTCATTGAGAGGGCAAGCACAGCCTTTCGTCCGAAAGCATCCGAAGCCGCCCCTATCAGAAGCGACGTACAGGCAAATGCGGCCAGATAGATCGAAAGCGTCTGCTGCACGGTGACGAGCCCAACGCCGTAATACCGACCTATTTCATCAAAGGCGGGAACGTACGCATTGGCAGCAAATGGGCCGATGGAAGAAACAAAGGCAAGAAGCGCAGCATCTTTGGCCGTAGGACGGCCCGATTTTGTCGCGTCTGCGGCGTCTTGATCCTCTGCAGCAGCCGTTTTCGAATCATCAGCAGGTGTTTTCACAAGGGACATAGGGGGTACGGGCTTGTCATTCAGCGTGAGCCCATCAATATTCATCAGACTTCTCGGCGAAGTCTAAAGCAAACCTTGCCCCCATCCGCCGATCGCGACCGCCTTCGAATGGTTTTGTTTTCAAAAAAAGTAAACAAAACTATTTTGTATAACCAATATGCATATCTTTACGGCCTGCTTGATATTTCGAAATACAATTTTATTCATAACCAGCTCAAAGAATAAAAGTATGTCTTTATAACTTTCTGTATTTCTTCCATAAATCTGCTCCAATTCTCCGAATAGGTACTAACACCAATACTGGTTGATGATTTAGTGTTGATGAATTGATTTTTCCAGTTTGAGTTGCAACTTCTTAAAAGACCGCGTAATCTTGAACCCGAGGTCAGGAAGATCTCAAGTTTTTAACAGCTCATACATGTCATAGGAGAATAAGTATGAACAGCAGCAACATTCGTTCCATTCGCGAACATCTCGAACTCTCTGTTGAACAGCTCGCCGATATCCTGCGCGTTTCTGCCCGTCAGGTAATCGCTTGGGAACACGGCCTGTCCCAGATTCCTTCCGTTTATGCTGATCGTCTTACCCGCTTTGATCGTCACGGTCTCGGCATCTTCGCGCCGCGCAGCTAATTCTCTGATTTTTAGGAATATCACATGAATAAATCTCGAAAACGTCCAACGGACGATCCTGCGAAATAAAGGGGCTGCACCTGTAAATGGGTTCAGCCCCTTTCTTTTGCCTGCCAATCTTCACAAGACCAAAACGCTTTCTTTATATCGTTATGCCTCAAAACATCAAGATTCCGCCGATATTGCTGTTTTCATGACTAGAGTTTAATGCTAGGTATTAGCCCTAATCTCAATTGTCGGTTTGGTTCTCAGATGTTTGATTTTCGATTTATCTGCTTGCAAGCCTAAATAAAGCTGGTGTACTCTAATCGGGAGATCAGGAATATCTCATCTTTAAAACAATTCAGTAATTTTGGACTACAAAAATGCTTTCTTCGATTCTTAGAATTTGCGGCGCTCTCTTTGATGCGTTTGCCCAAGACTTTATCAATACCTTCTGCATGGGCATCTCCCGAGACCTCCATGAAGTCAGCGCACCGTTCCCCGCTGAAGATAATTCGACGTCAACTCGCACCGCTTGAAGTCTATTTTCATTCATAAGGAGTCAACATGCCGGAATATCGAAAACCTCCAGTTGACGAAGCTCCCAAATAAAAGGGCTGTACTTTAAGTACAGCCCTTTTATTTATCAGCTTACATTTTGAGGGTACCGTATTCAATTAATATTTCTACCTGTGTTTTCAAAAAAGCTTCACTTATTACATTTCGTCTGACAGAATTAAAGGCCATTTTATTTTTAGGTATTAGCCCTTAATGAGATTGATAGTTTAGCGATTCATTCTTTTTTAATTCTTCATCGACTTGCATCTCTTTTATGAGAGGGGTAATCTAAGTCTCGAGGTCAGGAAGATCTCAAGTTTTTAACAACACCATTGAATCTTTAGGAGTTTTAAAATGGCTATGTACCTCATTCATACGATCGGTTCCTTCATCGCTGCCTTTGCGGAAGACTATATGAATACCTTCTGTCTGGGTGTTTCCCGCAATATGCGTTCTGTCAGCGTTCCGTTCGCAAGCGAACAGCACTAATTTCTAAGAGGCATCACAATATGGGTAAACCGCGAAAACGCCTAGACGGCGAATCTGCAAAATAAAGGGGCTGCACCTGATAATGGTTCAGCCCCTTTCTTTTGCTGCTAACGCCCCGCCGGCCCGCTTTCTCTGCAGCTAGGTCTCTTAGCCCCGCTGTCAGCCTGGATGTCATCTAAGCCTAGCTGCCGATCACAGACGCAGCGCCCAGCGTTCTTTTAATAGGCTCCTTTCTTAAAGCCTAAGGTCACTTGATCCAGCCACAATGCGTCGGATATTTTGTTGAAAATATTTCTCTTGGCCGCGCCGCCCTTCTGTGCGGGGGGGGGGGTAACTTTTCCTCGGCGCTCTTGCTTAATAGAGGCACTCCGGGCAGGTATCTGTTCGAGCGCAGCTGTACCTGTCTCCTCCAGAATCTTGCTTTCAAACGAGGTTGTCGCTTCATGATGCTCGGGCTCAGCCGCACTGACGGGCTGCTGCAGTTCCCTCTCAGCTGCAACGTCCTCATCGTCGATCACCTGTGTGCCTTGAGCCCCATTTTCAGAGGTTGCGGCAATGTATTCTTCCACCGTCAGCTGATGAACCGGCGCCAATAAACGATAGCCGCGTTTTGGTACCGTTTTGATATATTCCGGCGCCTCTTTAGCACTGCGGCCGTCTTTTAAAAATTTTCGTAATTCGAAAATGGCCTGAGTGATAGCCTGATCTGTTACAACATCCCGATCCCAGCAATTATCAATAATCTCTTGTCTGGAAACGACCTCCATAGGATGCTGCGCAAAATAAAACAACAGATCCATCAGCCGCGGCGGCAGGACGCTTCGACGATTTTTTCGCCGAATTGAATTTGATCTAGGATTGGCTACCCAATCGGCAACAGTAAAAAATGCGCTCTCCATTGTTCCCTCTCGAATTAACTATCTTGACCATCTTCTATTGTTATTTATCGCGGTCCTTATACTGTTTCTCATTGTAGTTGATCAGTTCGATTGAGTACATCACCCTATTGGAATAGCAAGAAGAATGCATATTCAGCGTTTATCGTTGTTTATCAACTTATTTGTGATGTACTCATGCTTATCTGCGTCAACATATAAACTCAGTATTTATACGCACTGCGGATTCAAAGTCTCCTCAAACCATTTACATCTGTAAACTCTTAAACCGTTAAATACTGCCCCGTGGGCTTAGCCCGAATACCTTTATTGCTCAGGAAGCTCAGAGCTCCCATCCTTGGCCACAAAGAGACCATAAAAAGCAATGCCCAAGAAGAAGACAATGGTCGCAAACTTCATGACATCGCCGTCCATGAGGCTGAAATACCATCCGATGAAGATGAGTGAGCCCAAGGCAGCCGCTTCAACACAAACCTTCTTGACGCCTTGAAGTCCGGCTCTGCGCACAACTACAAAAGTGGCAGCCATACAGAGAAAATACGGGAAAACATTGGTAATGACCGAGATGTCCACCAGCAGATCAAACTGACTGAACAAGTTGGAAACCGGCATAAACGGCACCAGCAGCGTCTGGATGATGCAGAGAATGAATAGTCCCATATAAGGAACATCCGTTCGGCCAACACGTTTAAACAACGCCGGGAAGTATCCCAGCTTGGCGGAGGTCATGAAGACTCGGTACATCGTGAACTGCCACGTAACGAGCGACCCGACACAGGCCAAAAAGAGCAGCACTGCCAGTATGCGGCTCGCCGTCGAACCAAAAAGACTCACGAAGATGACAAAGAGCGGCGCTCCGGAATCCACCAGTTCAGATTCTGGAAGCAAGCCGGCGATCAATGTCGTTGAAACAACATAAATGAATGCCACCGCAAGGGCGGCGACCAATACAGCTTTAGGAACAGACTTCTCTGGGTTATCGACGCTGTCGTCGTTAGCGCAAGCTGACTCTAATCCCAAAAAGGCCCAGAACATCATGGGGGCCGTCGCCGTCACCGCGGTCTGGATCGACAACTCACGAGGATTCCAATTCTGTGCAAACAACTGTGCGTCAAAGCTGAACGGCGCCGCACAGATGAGAAAAAGGAGCGGGATCAAGATACCCCAGATGGTCACTGCACTGAGGCGCCCCATGGCTTTAACGCCCGCGAAGTTCACTAACGTCGAGAGCCAAAGCAGCGCTATGGTTAAGCACTGCACAACGCCCAGATCAGCGTGAATGCCGAAAATGCCCAGCAGATAGCCGACCGCGGTGGTAGCAATGGCAACGTTGGCGATGACGACAGAAAATGCGTAAATATAGTTGGTCAAAAAAGAGCCGGGCATGCCGAAGGCATTTTCGGCGATAGCGCCTAAACCGCCCAGACGATATTTGGAATAAATCCCGCAGTTGGCAAAGGCGTATGCCATCGCAACAGCTGCAAGGCAAACAACAAACCAGGATAAGAGCCCGATCCCGCCCACCTGCGCGACTTTCGCCGGCAGCATCAGGATCCCCGATCCCAACATGTTCAAAGCAGTCAGCAGCATGAACTGCGTTCTGTTCATTTTGAATTTAGTCATTTGTGGCCCCTTTTGCCCTCTGGCCGCAAACAAGAGCAGCCCCGCAGGAGAGAATCTTTCCTGCGCGGCTGCCATTGTGTTTACAAAATCAACTCAATGATCAATTCTTGCTCTCCGGCCTCAGTGCAGGGAAGAGCAAGACGTCACGAATCGTAGGTGCGTCCGTGAGCAACATCATAAATCGATCGATGCCGATGCCGCACCCGGCGGTCGGCGGCAATCCGTATTCAAGTGCCGTCACATAATCAGCGTCGTAATACATCGCCTCATCGTCGCCGTGTCCCTTGCGCTCAACCTGCGCGCGGAAGCGAGCTGCCTGATCATCCGGGTCGTTTAGTTCGGAGAAGCCGTTAGCAGTTTCTCGGCCGGCAATGAAGAGTTCAAAGCGTTCCGTAATGTCCGGATTCACATCCGAGGCTCGGGCCAAAGGCGAAATTTCCGTCGGATAGTCAATGATGAAGGTCGGCTTGATGAGCTTCTTTTCAACGGTTTCGTCAAATAGCGCCATCTGCAGCGAGCCGAGCGTCGGATCAATCTGCTCGTCGGCACCGAGACGCTTGAGTTCCTTCTTCAGGAAATCTTCGTCCATGAGCTGACTTTCACTGTATTCGGGGCTGTACTTCAAAATAGCCTGCTTCGGCGTGAGCTTGTCGAAGGGTTCCTCGAAATTGATCGTCATTCCCTGATACGTCACGATGGCCGAACCGGTCACTTCACGCGCGACATGACGCAGAAGCGCTTCGGTAAACTCCATCTGGTCCTTATAGGTCCAGTAGGTGGCGTAGAACTCCATCATGGTGAATTCTGGGTTGTGACGCGCATCAATGCCTTCATTGCGGAAGTTTCGATTAATTTCGAATACGCGTTCAAAGCCGCCTACTACCAGACGCTTCAGATAAAGTTCCGGCGCAATGCGCAGGTACATTTCGGTATTGAGCGCATTGTGGTGCGTGATGAAAGGACGCGCATTAGCACCGCCCGGAATCGGATGCAGCATCGGCGTTTCCACTTCCAGGAAGTCGTTGGCCAGCATGAAATTGCGAATGGAGGCAATCGCCTTCGAACGCTTGATAAAGCGCTCGCGCGATTCTGCATTGACCATCAAATCCACATAGCGGCGGCGATAGCAGAATTCCTGGTCCTGCAGGCCCTTGTGCTTATCGGGCATCGGCCGAAGGCTCTTGGCCATCAAGCGGAATGACGTCACCCTAATGGCCAGATCGCCGGCCTGAGTACGCATCAGCGTACCTTCACAAGCAACGATGTCGCCGAGGTCGAGCGTCTTGAAATCTGCGTAAGCGGCTTCGCCCACCGTGCTTTCTTGGACGAAATACTGCATTGTCCCCGTATAGTCGCGGACGGTCGCAAAAGTGAGTCGGCCCATGACTCGCTTGAGCATCACACGGCCTGCACAAGCGACCTTCGGCGCGAGTGCTTCAAGCTCTTCAGCGGTCTTGCTGCCGTACTTTTCGTTAAGGTCACCGAACAAATCCTTGCGGACAAAGTCATTCGGATAAGCGACGCCGTGTTCGCGAAGCTTAAGGAGCTTGGCGCGGCGTTCCGCAATAACCGAATTTTCATTTTGTACTTCTGTGACCGAGATGTTCTCGTTAGTCATGTAGCCACCTAATATAAGTTGGGATTGATGGATTGGGTTCTGGTGGAGTGAAAAGCGGCAGAGATCTTCCAGCTTCCCACTGCTCGTATGGGGCTGCAGGCGGCGGACACATTGGAACCCAACAAATGTGTCCGCCGCCCCACCAGCAGATCTCTGCCTAACCTAGAAGCCTTACATCTTCAGAACCTTGACGGTGTAGGAACCGTCCGGCTGACGATAGGCACCGTGGATATCGGTTTCGAAGCCCGGGAAGTGCTCGCCGATTTCGCAGAGCATGAGCATGAAGTCCAGCACTGCGCGGTTGTCGGCCGTGAGCATTTCGCCCGGCATAACCAGAGGAACTCCCGGCGGATACGGCAGAATCATGTTGGCGTTGACCTTGTCCTGCATATCCTGAATGCGGACTTCCTCAACCTCACCGTTGAGTTCGCGCTGGAAGGCATCAAACGGCGTCATGACCATCTTCGGCAGCGTTTCAAACGCGTGGAACATCATGTTCGGCAGATCGTGTTCAACGATGAGCTTATGGATGCCCTGGGCCAGTTCCTGCAGACGCATGCCGTCGTAGAAGCTCGGATCCTTCTTGTAAAGCGACGGGATCGCTTCCTTGATTTCAAGATTGCGGTCGTAGTCGCGGCGGAAGTTGCAGAGCTCACGCAGCAGCCCCATCGCCTTCGTGTTGTCGATACCGAAGGAGAAGAGGAAGAGCAGGTTGTAGGGGCCCGTCTTTTCAACGATCACGCCGCGGTCATCCAAGTACTTGGAGACGATCGAAGCGGGAATGCCGCGCTCAGCCATCGTGCCGTCGCCATTGAGACCCGGCGTGAGGAGCGTGACCTTGATCGGGTCAAGATACATGTGCTCCTGATCGATGTTGCGGAAGCCATGCCACTTGTCTTCGGGCTTGAGTTCCCAGCATTCCTTCGTGCCGATGTTTTCGGGCTGCCACACGTCGAAGAACCAAGAATCGGATTCTTCGCGAAGGCGTTTGATTTCCTTACGGAAGCGAATCGCACGATCGATGGATTCATCAATCAGACGGCGGCCGACATTGCCGCGCATCATAGCGGCAGCAGTTTCCGTCGATGCCACGATCGGATAGAAGGGCGACGTGGAGGTGTGCATCATGAACGCTTCGTTGAACGTCGCTTCGTTGATTTCACCCTTCACATGGATCATGGAAGCCTGCGAGAACGCAGCCAGCAGCTTATGCGTCGACTGAGTTTCGTAGATCACCTTGCCCTCTGTACGGCCGCCGCTCATGCCGGCGAGGCCCTGATAAATCGGGCTGAAGTTGGTGTAAGGCACCCACGCGGAGTCGAAGTGGATCGACTTCACATCCAGCGTATTCTTGATGAAGCCGGTGTTGTAGAACAGACCGTCATAGGTGGAGTTGGTCACCACAGCGTGAACCGGCCACGTGGCGTTCGGCGTTTCCTTCACACGCTTTTCAATGGTCTCGTGCTTAAATTCGCTCTGCGGGATACCGCCCAGAATGCCGTAGGCGTTGCGGGTCGGGCGCAGATAGATTGGGATCACATTGCTCATCATCATCAGATGCGTGAGCGACTTGTGGCAGTTGCGGTCAATCAGCACAGTGCTGCCGGCCGGAGCGGAGTACAGACCGATGATCTTATTGGCGGTCGACGTGCCGTTCGTAACGATGTAGCTGCGGTCAGCATTAAACGTCTCAGCGATGTATTTCTCAGCATCGCGATGAGGACCGGAGTGGTCAAGCAGAGAGCCGAGCTCACCCACGGAAACTGAAACGTCAGCCTTGAAGGTGTTGGCGCCGAAGAAGTCATAGAACAATGCGCCGATCGGGCTGTGCTGGAAGGCCGTCCCGCTCATATGGCCCGGCGTGCAGAATGTGTACTTGCCTTCTTTGGCGAAGTTGATCAATGCACGTGTCAGCGGAGGCGTAACAGCCTTTTCGTATTCTTCGACCTTCTGAGAGATCGTAACGGCGATGTCCGCAGCGTTCGAAATTTCATATTCGAAGAATTCAACATTCAGTGAGAGCTGCTGGAACGTAGCATCCGTCACACTGTTGGAACTCGAGAAAGCGAAAATGGGGAGATATTCATTGAAATCGTGAATCTGCTGGCAGAGTTCCTGAGGAGAATCTTCCCAATCGATCACCACACCGGCAAGACGGGCATTGTTTTCGACGACGCGAACAAGGTCCGCCTGATCGGCGGCAAACACGACTTCGAACCCGCGTTTTTTTAAGCACTCATTCAGGCTGTGAATCGGGGCGTCTTTAAAGAAACGACCAGGCGAGACGAGCTCAACGATGATGTTCATGATGAAACCTCACAAAGGGAGATGTGGTGGTGAAACCAGAAGGGGCTGGGCCTGCCCTCTCAATCCGTCACATAAAGTGAGCAGACCCAGCCAGAGGAAGAAGTTGATGAAAGAGGTGTTGACTGATTAGTTGTCGCCGACGAGCACTGCAGCCTTGCCAGCTTCGGACTTGTCGGAAGCTTCTGCAGCAGTCTTGACAGTCGCCTGGAGCTTGCCCTTCTTCCAGGAGAAGAACATCATGATGACCAGGCTGACGATGAAGGTAGCGATCAGTTGGTTGAAGCCGGCGCCGGCGAGGGCGATGAAGCAGAAGCCGCTGCCGAGGACCGAGGCGACACAGCTGATAACGTTGCGAGTCGTTGCGCCTTCGATGCGCAGCAGGTTGACGCAGCTGTAGAAGTACGGGAGCATCGTGAGGAGAACCGCGATACCGGTGATCATGCCGAAGAGGTCGGAAGCAGAGCCGCCGCTTGCATTCATGGCCGTGATGACCGCCATAAGCACCGTCATCTGCGTGGCCGAGAGGATCAGACCCTTGCGGGGGAGACCGTTCTTGTCGAGTTCACCGTAGATCTTGGGGATATAGCCTTCCTGAGCGGCACGGGCACCGGCCTGAGTAACAAGCATCATCCAAGAGCCGAGCGAGGTGAGGCAGGCCAGAGCCGTGATGGCAGACACCACCGGAGCAGCCCAGTCACCGACCATCAGCGAGGCCGAAAGAGCAAACGGAGCACCCGAGGCAGCCGTCACAGAGGCCGGGAACATGCCGGCGATAGCCTGAGACGAACCGATGTAGACGAGACCGGCAAGCAGGGCGCCAAGCATCGTGGCGAGCGGAACCGTGCGGCGAGGATTGTCAACGAGACCGGACGAGACAGAGGCCGATTCAATACCGATGAAGGCCCAGAGGCACAGCAGAACGCTGCGGCAGGTAGCATCCAAGTCAGTCGTGCCAGAGACATTCCAGTTATCCATGTAGACCTGGGGATCAAACCAGAGCCAGCCGAAAGTTGCCGTGCCGACAACAGGGATAAGGAGTGCAATAACGCCGAACGTAGTGACCTTGCCGATCATTGAGCCGCCGAAGAAGTTGAGGATCGTGAAGAACCACACAACCGCGACGCAGGCTATGCCCGCAGGAATGGGATGATTGAGAATCGGGAAGAAGACTGAGAGATAGGAAACAGCAGTAATTGCAATTGCAAGGTTCCCGATCCAATTGGCGTGGTAATAAAGCACGCCGGTTTGATACCCGAAGGCCGGGCTGATTTCACCCGCATAAGCGACAGGACCGCCGCTTTGCGGATTCACTGTAGATAGGCGGGCATATACATATGCAAGCGCCAACGCGCCAAACATAGCAATCAGCCAACCAAAAAGTGCAACAGAACCAATACTGGCGAGATTTGAGGGAAGCAGGGCGATGCCGCTACCCATCATGTTACCGGCAACAATGCCAGTACATGCAAATAGTCCGATTTTTTTCCCAGATGACATTTTGTGCCCCAGAAGTTGATGAAACAACATCTTCAAAACGAACCGGCTTCCTTCTTCTCGCCGAACCATACTGAAGCTGTTGCAGCAATATTGAACTTTTAGAGCACTTAAAGCCTCATAGAAATATAAAAAAGCAATCACATAACAAACATTTGTCGATTGTTATGTATATTTCATATATTTCAATTAGTTAATTGATATCAATTTCATATAACAGCTCTCATAAAACCTTTATTGTTCTAAAATAGACAGATTATTGATTAGAAATTAACGCCGCATTGATAAAGATATCCTCCTGATTAATTCCAAACAGCAGGAATACAATACCCAAACTTGATATTTTCACTCTTTACGAACGACAATCAAAAGAGCTTTTGGGTTAACAATTAAGCGTTAACACTAAGACCGATAAACTATAATTAGCGCACCCTCAATTGTTCTTTAAAACATTTTCCAAAAAGAATAGATAGTCTTTTATTTCTTTGGCCTATTAGGCAAATCATTTTTGCCGTCATGAATGGCCAAAACAAATAGATTTCAAAGACTTGCAGTACCAACGACCTTAGGCATAAAGTTCTTTCTTCCTCTCCAAAGCCTCGAACCTCATGCAGACAGCCAACCTTTCACCGGCCCCCGCCTCAATCCCCTACCGAGGACGATTTGCGCCGTCTCCTACCGGTCGGCTTCATGCCGGGAGTCTTGCAGCGGCATTGGCTAGTTGGCTTGACGCTCGTGCGCATGGCGGGACATGGCTCGTGCGCATTGAAGACATTGATCCTCCGCGAGATGTCCCCGGAGCCGGAGAAGCCATCATTAAAGCGTTGGCACGCTTTGGCATGACCTCTGATGAGCCCATTCTCTGGCAGCATGACCGCTTAGAGGCCTATGCGGACGCGCTCGCCAAACTGACTGCTGAGGGCTTTATCTACGGCTGCGCCTGCTCACGCAAAGAAATTCAGCTCGCTGACGAAGCATTGGGTCTGCCGATTGGCGTGTATCCGGGAACCTGTCGACACGGCACTCAGGGGCGCCCAGTGCGTGCACTTCGATTCCGCGTGCCCGCAGGCAATGTCCGATTCCATGACCGCCGCTTAGGCGACTATCTGCAGAATGTTGAGAAAACCGTGGGAGATTTCGTTCTGAAGCGCGCCGACGGGCTTTGGGCCTATCAGCTTGCCGTCGTCGTTGACGATCTTTATCAAGGCGTCACCGACATCGTGCGCGGTGCGGATCTGATAGACAACACGCCGCGGCAAATACTGCTCACCCAAGCGCTTGGCGCCGCACCATTGCGCTATTTCCATATCCCGCTCGTGCTCAATGACCGCGGCGAAAAACTCTCCAAACAGGCCGGTGCTGCCCCCATTGATAACGAAGAACCATTGCCTGCACTCGAAGCTGCGTTCGAACATCTGGGATTTCAACGATTGGGGGCCGATTCAGTATCGAGCTTTCTCCAAAAAGCCGTGCCGCTGTGGCAAGACCGTTGGGGCCGGTGATTCAAACGCAAGAGGCCGCAACGCTCATCAAGTACTTCCAACCTAGATGAATGGAATGGTGCTGCCCTATTCTTTTGAGGAATGCCCGCCGCAGCAAAGTCAGCCGATACCGTACGATACTGAAAAATCGTGCTTTATCTGCTCATGTTCAGTGTAATTAGCTGATTTAGCCGCATCTTTCTCTGCCTCGAGTTTCCTCTGCGGCTGCTTGTCTGATGTTTAGCGGGCAGATCTTATCTTAAGAACAGGCTGGACAGATAGGAATGCCGACGTGAATGCATCTATCCCATTCTCCAGCATCATCTGTGCCGCTGAGATCGGACTGAAGCGCCCTGGCGATTCGCTTGACTTCAGCATCGACTGTATTGCCGCCGCAGAGCTGATTGCGTCAGTTCTTAGGCTTGAAAGTGAAAAAAAGGACGTTAATCGTTCAGCCTTATGGAGCACCTAAAGCTCACGATTAACGCCCATCCGAAGAAGCTGTGCGGCAGACGTGCGGGTCCCAACCATCCGCACGTCCGCCTTTCACAGACTCAAAATCATTTCTGCCATCAAACCTCGTCAACAGTTGCGATGGGCTGCACAGCCGCTTTGCGCTGATTCAAGGTAAGCCACAGTCCGCCGCTCAGCACGGCAGCCGCAGTGCCCCAGGAGAGCAAAAGACTTCCATTCGTCAATCCCGCCGTTAAATAACCGGCGCCGGCAGCAAAGGCCGTGAGCAGCGCATAGGGCAGCTGCGTTGCCGCATGTTCCATTACCGGACAGCCTGAACTGGCGGCCGAAAGCACTGAAGTATCAGAGATGGGAGAGGAGTGGTCGCCGAAGACTGAACCGGCCAGCACGGCACCCAGCACAACAAAGACCATTGAAGGATCTACGGCATAGGCAATCGGCACCAAAATCGGAACGAGGATGCCGAAAGTCGCCCAGGAAGCACCCGTTGCAAAAGAAAGTACGCAGGCTGCCGCAAAACAGATGAAGGGGAAGAGCTGCATCACATCGCCGCCAAAACTGGTAACCAGCCCTTCAACGTACTGCGCTGACATTAAAAGATCACGGCATATGCCCGAGAGCGTCCACGCAAGCACCAGGATGATGTTGGCCGGCAGCATCAGCTTCATGCCGTTCACGGCGCCGTCCATGCACTTGGTAAATGAAAGGACGCGGCGCGGCACATAAAGCAATATGGTCGCAGCAAGCGTGCCAAACCCAGCCCAGCAAAGCGCCGAAGAAGATGACGATGCACCAATCGCCGCGCCGAATTGATACTTTGTCGGGCCATCTGACCAAAAACCGCCAGAATATAAAAGCGCAGCAAAGGAAAAGATGAGGAGCAGCGCAATCGGGAAAATCATCTCCAGAAGCCCGCCGTTTCCAGTCGACTCGGTCTGCTCTTCATCCTGCGTGAGGTTCTCCGCTTTCTCAGCCTCAGCTTCAGCGGTCAGCATGGGACCAAAATCTCTGCCCCGCCAAATCAGAAATACCACAAGCGCAATGGTAAGAATCGCATAGAAGTTCCATGGGATGGCCGCCATAAACGCAGCCATGGACTGATCCTCAAGCGGCGTGCTTTTCAGCGAAGCCGCTACTGCAGCTGCCCAAGATGACACCGGCGCAATGATGCAAACGGGGGCAGCCGTTGAGTCCACGATCCATGCCAGCTTAGCGCGAGCTACCCGACAGCGGTCTGTCAGAGGCTTCATCACCGTGCCGACAAATAAGCAGCTGAAGTAATCGTCAATAAACACAAGACAGCCAAGCCCGCAAGCCGAAAGCAAAGACTTCCGCTTTGTCTTCATTCGCCGTCCGGCCCATTCCCCATAGGCTTTAGAACCGCCCGAGAGAGAGACCAAATAAACCACCGCACCTAAGAGCGACGTGAATATGAGGATTTTGAATTCAAGCGTCGACACCATCATCGAAAAAACAGCATCCAGACTGCCGATGATGACGCCTCCCCCTGTAGAGCTTGTGTAGATAACCGCTCCTGTAAAAATGCCGACAAGCAAAGCAGAAATAACTTCCCTGCTGATCAACGCAGCCACAATCGCAGCCGCGGGAGGCAGCAATGACAACCAACCCGCATTAAAAGGCTCCATTACGCGAAGCTCCTAAAAAAAAGGCCAGCACATTTCACCACCAGACATTTACAACATCAGAGAGTGCTCGGGTTGATGTTTTTCATAGTGATAAAAAAGTGCTGGCCCATCCACACAAAAGGAGAGACACCCACATCTTACAAACTCCAATACCAAGAAAATATCAAGGTTAACGATCAATAAAAATATATTTATATAGCCCGCAAGATCAATGAAAATATAATCACGTTTGAAAACAAGGAAATTTTCCATTCACTTGCTGATCCACCCTTACCGCACAGAAGCAAACACGCTCCTAAAGATACCTGTATTTATATTTTATTTCATATATATCAATGTGTTGATACATTGATGATGTCACATTGACACTTTAAAAGTCCTTCTCATAAACCTTCATAAAGAACAATATCGCATCAAACTAATTCTTCTAAACAGCGCTTTAAAATTAAATATCGTTACATCAACATGTTGATTTTTATGGATTAATACGTAAATAAGAAATTCCTCAGAAATTACACTAATGATTCTTTCCTGATGGAAGCCTAGGATTCACCTCAAGCATTAAGCGATTGAACGAAACCTTCAAATCCCGTTCTCCAAACACCTGAATTCATTCAATCGCAAAATACTTAAAAGCCTTAATACGTTTTTCTAAAAAACATTAGAAAGACAGCCCTTAAAAGAGGACTTTCCTATGCGCAAACTCTATGTTGCCGCCACTGAAGCCAGTCGTTCAGCTTTTGAATGCGAACGCGAAGTCATTGACTTCGACAACGCCAACTTCACCCAGGTTTCCATCGCCGTCATGACGGCCGATGAAGCCCTCGCCGGCAAACTTGAGCAGATTGAGTCGAACGCCTTCGGCATTCCTGTGGTTATCCTGAACGAAGGCGGCAAAGTAGATCCTTGCCTGATCGGCCGTGCAGCGAGCATCATTGACCGCAAGAGTGACGATGCCAAGCTCTATGGCCGTCAGATTGACACCCTTGCGCAGAAGTATGAGGACACCGTCCTCCCGCCGTTCTTCGGCAGCCTCGAAGAATATGTCGGCAACGGCCATGCCCAGTTTGACTGCCCGGGTCATCAGGGCGGCGCCTTCTTCCGCCGTCATCCTGCAGGCCGCGAATTTGCTGTATTCTTCGGCGAAAACGTCTTCCGCTCTGACTTGTGCAACGCCGACGTTTCGATGGGCGATCTGCTGATTCATGAAGGCGCCCCGTGCCTTGCTCAGCAAAAAGCTGCCCGTATTTACAACGCCGACAAGACTTATTTCGTGCTCAACGGCACGTCAGCCTCCAACAAGGTTGTGCTCAACGCTCTGCTTGCACCGGGCGATCTGGTGCTCTTTGACCGCAACAATCACAAATCCAATCACCACGGTGCCCTGCTGCAGGCCGGCGCCACTCCCATTTATCTTGAAACGGCCCGCAATGCCTACGGTTTCATCGGCGGTATTGATGAACACTGCTTCGAAGAGCACTACCTGCGCGACATGATCCGCGAAGTGCGTCCTGAAAAAGCTGAAGCCAAGCGCCCGTTCCGCCTTGCGATCATCCAGCTCGGCACATACGACGGCACGATCTATAACGCTCGTCAAGTTGTCGACCGCATTGGTCACCTCTGCGACTACATCCTCTTTGACTCTGCTTGGGTGGGCTACGAACAGTTCATCCCGATGATGAAGGACTGCTCGCCGCTGCTTCTCGATCTCGGACCTGAAGATCCGGGCATCTTCGTGACGCAGTCCGTGCATAAGCAGCAGGCCGGTTTCTCTCAGACCTCGCAGATCCATAAGAAGGACAGCCACATCAAGGGACAAAGCCGCTACTGCCCGCATAAGCGCCTCAACAACGCTTTCATGATGCACGCATCCACCTCTCCCTTCTACCCGCTCTTTGCGGCGCTTGACGTCAATGCGAAGATGCACGAAGGCATGAGCGGTCAGCGCCTTTGGGCGGACTGCGTCCGCGTGGGCATTGAAGCCCGCAAGCTGCTGATGAAGACTTGCAAGTACATCAAGCCCTTCGTCCCGGCACTGATCGACGGCAAGCCGTGGGGTGAATATCCCACGGAGGAAATCGCGCACAACCTGCGCTTCTTCGAATTCGAACCGGCAGCGAAGTGGCATAACTTCGAAGGTTACGGCGAACGCCAGTACTTCGTCGATCCGTGCAAGCTGCTGCTCACCACCCCGGGCATTGATGCTGAAACGGGACACTACGCCGACTTCGGTGTTCCCGCCACGATTCTTGCCAACTTCCTGCGCGAAAACGCTGTCGTTCCGGAAAAGTGCGACTTGAATTCGATTCTCTTCCTGATGACGCCGGCCGAAGACATGGCCAAGATGGAACACCTCATCACCCAGATCGCTCGCTTTGAGGAATTCCTCGACGCCGATGCGCCGTTGGTTGATGTGCTGCCCTCCATCTACTTCGCCAATGAAGAGCGCTACCACGGCTACACCATCCGCCGCCTCTGCCAGGAAATGCATGACTTCTATAAGTCCCGCAATGTCAAGCAGCTGCAAAAGGAAATGTTCCGCCGTTCGCACTTCCCGCGCCGTGCGCTCGATCCGCAGCAGGCTCACTTCGAGTTCATCCGCGGCAACGCCGAGCTCGTGCCGCTTGAACAGGCCGAAGGCCGCATCGCTGTAGAAGGCGCTCTGCCCTACCCGCCGGGGGTGCTTTGCTGCGTCCCGGGTGAAGTTTGGGGCAACTCCGTCCTGCAGTACTTCCTCGCGCTTGAAGAAGGCATCAATCGCTGCCCGGGCTTTGCGCCTGAACTCCAGGGCGTCTACATCCAAAAGGATCCGGATGGACGCAAGCGTGCCTACGGCTACGTGCTGACCAAAGAACGCACTGCCGAACTCGGCATTGAAGGCTAATCACTAACCAGCCGCATTTGGGCGGCCGCCGCTGCGGCCGCCCAAATCTGATCCCAACAACAATGAGGTGACAATTTATGTCCGGTTCCTCGAGCAAAATGAGCGTAACGCAGCTTACGCTCCTAACAGCCCTTAACATGATGGGCTCCGGCATCATCATGCTCCCGACGAAACTTGCTGAAGTCGGTACTTTCTCAATTATTTCCTGGCTGGTCACGGCCGGCGGCTCCACGGCTCTCGCTTACGCTTTCGCAAAATGCGGCATGCTTTCGCGCAATCGCGGCGGCATGGGCGGATATGCTGAATATGCTTTCGGCAAGTCGGGCTCGTTCCTGGCCAACTACGCCTATTGCGTCTCGCTCCTGATTGCGAACATCGCCATTGCCATTTCGGCCGTCGGTTATGCCGTTGCACTCTTCGGCCTCAATACGACGCCGTTTGAAACCTGTCTCTTGACAATCGCGGTTCTTTGGATCTGCACAGTTCTCAACTTCAAGGGCGCCAAGATCACAGGCCTCATCTCGAATTTCACGGCTTGGGGCGTCATCATTCCGGTTGCCGGCATCTCTGTATTCGGTTGGTTCTGGTTCAATCCTGACACGTATACTGCCGCCTGGAATCCGCATAATCTGCCCGCTTTCGATGCTGTCAGCGCCTCGATTTCCATGACGTTGTGGTCCTTCCTCGGTCTGGAATCCGCCTGCGCGAACTCCGAAGCCGTCGACAATCCTGAAAAGAACGTTCCGAAGGCTGTGCTTGGCGCTACGCTCGGCGTCGCCGTGATCTACATCCTTTCGACCAACGTCGCTGCCGGCATCGTTGACAACGCTGAGCTCGTGAAGTCGACCGCTCCCTTCGGCCTCGTTTTCGCGACCATGTTCAACGGCACCGTTGGCCAGATCGTTATGGGTCTGATGATCTTGTCCTGCTCCGGTTCGCTTCTGTCCTGGCAGTTCACGATCGCCCGCGTCTTCAAGTCCTCTGCCGACGAAGGCTACTTCCCGAAGTGGTTCTCCAAGGTCACAAAGGATGACGCGCCGGTTCTTGGCATGACGATCATCGTCTCGGTTCAGACGCTCATGTCCTTCATGACGATCAGCCCCTCCCTCTATCGCCAGTTCAATACGCTCGTTGACCTCGCTGTGGTCACTAACGTCATGCCGTACCTTCTCTCGATGGCTGCCGTATTCGTGATGCTCAAGGCCGAAGGCGTGACGGGCAATCAGGCGAAGTGGGTCAAGATCATGGCCTTCATCGGCACGGTGTACAGCCTCTATGCGCTCTACGCTGCCGGCTTCGAAGCCATGATGTACGGTGCACTCGCCACATTCGCCGGCTGGTTCTTCTATGGTCTGGCTGCTGAAAAGCTCTTCAAGCACAACCATAAGTCCAATGTTGCTATGGGTACCGCCGCTGACGATTAATTTCTAAATACCCATTGAAGCATCTGTTTTCGATGCCTCTCAAACGAAGGCTGCCATCCTCGATATTTCGCGGGTGGCAGCCAGCAATTGACTGTCTCACAGTGATTTCATTTGTCATCAAAGGCGCTATGATCGAGTTCCTGTAATAATCGTAAGCTCACATATTGCATACGTATACAAATAAAACATTCATTGCTCCATGACGCGATGAACTTCGGCATATTTTGAGCGCTGCCGATTTTCCAAACATTTTGAGGGTGCAAATGCCAAGAAGAAAAATGAGTGTGATGCAGCTCACGCTTCTAACCTCCCTAAGCATGATGGGAGCCGGCATCATCATGCTTCCGGCAAAATTTGCCGAAATCGGCGCTATTTCAATGCTTTCATGGATTGTCACTGCCCTCGCCTCGGGAGCAGTGGCTTACGTTTTCGCCCAATGCGGCATGCTGTCGAAAAAATTGGGAGGACTGGGCGGCTTTGCCGAATATGCCTTTGGCGAACCCGGCGCTTTTATCGTCAACTATGGTTATGCCATTTCACTCGTCTTCGGCAACATTGCCATCTCTCTGGCAGCCGTAAGTTATGGTCTGAGCTGGTTCCATCTGCCGTTTTCATCCGTTTTTGCCTGCGTCGGCTGCGTGCTCCTTTTATGGATCGCATCACTTCTCACCTTCCGCTCCCCGTACATCACCGGCCGAATCACCGGCATCTTCGTCTGGGCGCTCTTGCTGCCTTTGATTACGCTTGTCGTTGTGGGCGGCTTTTGGTTTGATCCGGCGCTCTATGCGGCCAATTGGAATCCCCATCAAATTCCAACGCTCGATGCGGTATCGTCGGGCATTTCAATGACCTTTTGGGCGTTCCTTGGCTTGGAATCGGCCTGTGCCAATGCTGAATCCGTGGAAAATCCGGAAAAGAATGTGCCTAAAGCCGTTATCTGCGCCACACTTCTGACGGCCTTCATCTATATCGCAACCACCAATCTGACGGCTGGTCTGGTCCCCAATGCGGTCATTCTTCAGTCTGATGCCCCGTTTGCTGTGGTTTATGCGACGCTTTTCGGCGGAACATCGGGTGCTGTCGTTTCTTGTCTGCTCTGGCTGGGATGCGCTGGATCTCTCGTTTCCTGGCAGTTCACCATGGCACGCGTTTTCGCGTCATCCGCTCATGCCGGCTTTTTCCCGTCGATCTTCGGTCAAATGAATAAGCATGATGCCGCCGTAAAGGGACTCATTCTGCTTACCGGCGTGCAAAGTCTTCTCTGCCTGCCGATCCTGAGCCCCTCGACCTTCACGATCTATGAGCAATTTACCGACCTTGCCGTTTTTATCACGCTCTTTGCGTTCGTCATTTGCATGAGCGGGAGCTTCGCGCTGGCCACAGCCGAGTGCACATCGCCCAAACGGCGGGAAACGATTCATACGATTGCCACCGCGGCAATTGTGATGCTGCTCGGTTCACTCTACTGTCTGAACTTTGACACCATGAAAATCGGCACCGTACTCGTGTGCCTCAGCTGGGTCTATTACGGCATGCTCAAGGGTCGGCCGTCAGCGAGTCAATAAGGATATTTTTTGAAGCCAAGTTCCACTTCATCCAAGAGGAAGGAGCGCGCAAAATCCATGAATTTAGAACGCTTCCCCTGAGACTTGGCTTGTCCTGCAGCCGCTTGTGCAGGCGGGACTAATTCAGCTTCAGAAGCACCTTGAGCAGAAACGGCATCCGGCTGCGGCTCCTCGGCCTGAGCAGTGCGCAAGAGCTCCGCTTCAACGACGAGCTGATAGCCGCGCTTTGGCACGGTCGCGATGTATTCGGGCGCCTCTTGCCGGCCTCGCCCATCGCGCAGCGCTTTGCGAAGTTCGAAAATGTTCTGCGTGACGGTTTGATCCGTCACTACAGAACGGTTCCAGAGATGCGCAACCAATTCCGTTCGCGAAATCACATGGTCGGGATGCCGAGCGAAGAAAATCAAAGCGTCCATCAGACGCGGCGGAACCTTCACCTCCGACCCGTCGCGACGAAGGGTATTCTCAGCCGGAAATACCGACCAATCTCCAATTTTCCAAATTTCGCCCAACATGGCTGCTCCCTCTGCAGGTCCCATCAGCTAAGTGAAACTATCTAGTTTACTCATAATCACCGACTGTAATCGGCGCGTTTCCCAGCTGAAAAGCCCTGTATTTGCAGATGCCTGTCTCTCTTTATTGCTTCAAAAACAAGCTGTTATACATAATGACGCCATTCTATCTCAGCTCTTTCGCCCGGCATAGTCAGGGAAATAACGCAATCACCGTTTTCGATGTATCTTGAGTGACTTGCGGTGCCCGTAGTTTCCCTTAATGAAGGGTCGATATCAACTGCTCTCCGCATCACCATGCTCATAAACAACTGATGCAAATAAATTCTTGGATCGATAGACCCCATAAGAAAAAAAACGGCACGTCGGTTTATTCCATCCAACATGCCGTGAGGGTCTCTCGGCGGCGTCTGCCTGAATACCGCTGCCGCTCGGTTTGGTATTGCTAAAAGCCCTTCAGACAGCCAGACGCTCCATCGCAAGTTCCACCCAAATAGCTGCCCCGGTCGGCAGAACACGGTCGTCGAAGTCAAAGGAGGGATTATGCAGATTGGTCGCGCCGTGCGGAGCCTGACCGCCCAAGAAGCAGTAGGCGCCCGGCACCTTTTCAAGCATAAAGGAGAAATCCTCACTTCCCATCTGCGGATTCGCGGCCCACTGCGTCTTGGCTTCGCCAACAACTGCAGCAGCGGCCTTCTTCATGGCTTCGGCCAACTGAGGGACATTATCCAAAACCGCATAGATGGACTCGAACTCCACCTCTGCTTTAACGCCGCAGGCGGCAGCGGTCGATACGGCCACTTCTTCAATCCGGCGGCGAAGCATCGCGCCGGTTTCGCTCGAAAAGAACCGAGTGCAGCCGCCGAGCTCAGCTTCCTGCGGAATGATGTTGAAGGCTGAACCCGTATGGATCTTGGTGACCGACACCACCGCTGAATCAAGCGGCGCAACATTTCTCGCCACGATCTGCTGCAAGGCCACGGTGACGAGAGATGCCGCCAAAGCCGCATCCGCCGAAAGCTGCGGAGCGGAACCATGCGCCCCTTTGCCGTGAAGCTTAATCGTGAAAAAGTCCGACCCAGCCATGGCTGCGCCGCTCTTCACAGAGAAAGTACCGGGCTCAACATCCGTCCAGTTGTGCATCCCATAGATCTCGTCCATGGGGAAGCGTTCAAAAAGACCGTCTTTAATCATGGCCAAGGCGCCGCCCGTGCCTTCTTCGGCCGGCTGGAACACCAGTACGACGCGGCCGCGAAAGTTCCGATGCTGCGAAAGGTAACGCGCGGCAGCCAAAAGCATCGTCGTGTGGCCGTCATGACCGCAGGCATGCATTTTGCCCTTGACGGTCGATTTCCAAGACTGCGACGAACACTCCGTAATGGGAAGCGCATCCATATCGCAGCGCAGACCGATCGAACGTCCCGGCCCCAGGTCGCCGTTAATCACGCCGACGACCCCCGTTACGCCGACGTGTTCGGTCACTTCAATGCCCCAGGAGCGAAGCTTTTGCGCCACGATCCCGGCCGTTCGCGTTTCTTCAAGACCAAGCTCGGGATGCATATGGAAATCATGCCGCCAATCGGCAAGCTCTTCACGCTCAGCTTCGAGCGTCTCCAAAATCTTATTCATGGTTAAACGCCTCAGGAAAAAGAAAAATCAGAAAAGATGCGCAGTACGGCCGAACGGATAGTTCGTACCCGGTGCTGCTGCGATAAGCGACTTGGTGTATTCGTGCTGCGGGTGGAAAAAGACATCCTGCACATGACCCGATTCCACGCATTCGCCGCGGCGAATGACAATCACATCGTCACAAATCTGACTCGCTACTCGCAGATCGTGCGTGACAAAGAGAATGCCGATGCCGAGCTTCACCTGAATTTCTTCCAAGAGCTTCAGGATGTCGGCCTGCACAGAAACGTCGAGCGCGGAAACGGCTTCGTCGCAAATCAAAATTTCTGGCTCACAGGCGAGTGCGCGGGCGATCGAAATGCGCTGACGCTGACCGCCGGAGAATTGATTTGGATAACGGTTGAGCGCGTCGGGCGAGAGGCGAACAATCTTCATAAATTCCTGCGCGCGCTTCCAAGCTTCTTCCTTGGGAACCCCAAAGTTGACGGGACCTTCCACAATGGATTCACCCACCGTCATACGGGGGTCGAGCGAACGGTACGGATCCTGAAAGACCACCTGCAGCCGGCGGCGAAGTCCGTGGAGCTTGCGCTTGGGAGCAGCGGCGACATTCTCCCCGTTCACCCACACTTCACCCGATGTGGGATCAATCAAACGAGCAATTGAACGGGCAAAAGTCGATTTTCCCGAGCCTGACTCGCCGACGATGCCGATGGTTTCACCGCGGCGAAGACGGGCCGAAACGCCCTTCAGTGCGCGCACCTTAACCCGTCCGGTAAAAAAGCCCCCGAGCGTATAGGTCTTCACTACATTCTTCGCGTCCAGAAGGGTCGGATTGCCGTCAACCGGCGGGCGGTGACGGGGTTTTAATTCCGGCACCGCATTAATGAGCTTCTGGGTGTAGGGCTCTTTCGGGTGCTGCAGCACTTCTTTGGCGGGACCCGTTTCGATCTGTTTGCCGAGTTCGAGCACCACGACCTGATCGGCGATTTCACTTACTACCCCGAAGTCATGCGTAATGAAAAGGACCGCTGTGCCGTTCTTCTTTTGAAGTTCCAGAATGAGCTTCAAAATGCTCGCCTGCGTTGTCACATCGAGCGCGGTGGTGGGTTCGTCGCAGATCAGCAGATCGGGCTTAAGCAAGAGAGCCATTGCAATCACAATGCGCTGGCGCTGTCCGCCCGAAAGCTGATGCGGATATGAGCGGAAAATTCTCGGCGGATCCGGAAGCCGCACCTCCTCGAAGAGGTCAAGAATGCGGATGCGGCGTTCATATGGTCCCATCGGAACGTGTGCTCTGAGGAGTTCATCCATTTGATCGCCGCAGGTCATCACCGGATTCAGAGCGGTCATCGGTTCCTGAAAAACCATCGCCATCTTGGCGCCCCGCAGCCGGCGTATTTCGTCCGGCGTACGGCGAAAGAGATCCATCCCGAGGAGCTTCACCGAACCCTCGGCCGGTGCGAGTCCCTTCGGCAGCAGTCCCATCACCGTTGAAGCGACAACAGATTTTCCAGACCCCGACTCGCCGATCAGACACGTCACCTCACCCTCATTGACCGTGAAGGAAACGTGCTCAACGGCATTCGGACGATCGCCGCCCGGGGGCAGACTTACGGCAAGGTCTTCGACCTCAAGCACGGGGAGCTTTTGAGCCCTGAGAGAAGATTCCGTCATTTGTCGCTCCGCTTCGAGAACTTCGGGTCCAGTGAATCGCGCAGACCGTCACCGAGAATATTGACTGAAAGGATCGTGAGAACGAGGAAGATGCCTGGGAGGAGCACCATGTGCGGATACGCATTAAATTGGCTGCGCCCTTCGGCCATGATGTTCCCCCAGGTCGCTGCCTCTACCGGCATGCCGACCCCCAGGAAGGACAGAATGGCTTCGACCAGAATGGCTTCGGCACAAACATAGGTGCCCTGCACGATGAGCGGCGCTGTGGCATTGGGAAGAATGTGACGCAGAAGGATCTTCCACACCGGCGTATCCAAGGCAATTGCCGCTTCAACGTAGGGTTCCTCTCGCACCGACAGCACAACGGAGCGCACCAGTCGGGCAATGCGCGGAATACTTGGAATGGCGATAGCGGTCACCACGATGACCAAAGCGTTGCCGAACATAGCAATCAAACTGATCGCGAAGAGGATGGCCGGGATGGACATAAAGCCATCCATCACGCGCATCATCACGGCATCCACCCAGCGGAAATAGCCCGAAAGGAGGCCGGCAACCGTACCGAAGAAAACCGCGAGGAGCGCCACTGAAATGCCGAGCGTGATGGAAACGCGGCCGCCGTAGAGCGTGCGGCTCCAGATATCTCGGCCAAGCGAGTCTGAACCCATCAGGAAGAAGTGCTCGAACTCGTCGCCGTCGAGAGTCATAAAGACATTCGTCGTGCCGGGCAGCAGGTTCTGACTGCCCGGATCGAGCATCGTCGGATCGATTGTTCCGAGCCAAGGCGCAAAAATCGACATCAAAATCAAAAGGAGCAGCACGCCGCCGCCGAGACGGACGGAACCGTTGGCGAAGACTTTGCGCAGAGCGTTCTTAAACATTCCCAGTCTCCTCACTCGCGGATCCGCGGATCAAAGAGCGTGTAGCTCAAATCGATCAGCAGGTTGATGAACATGTAGAGCATCGAGAAAAAGAGCGTGACGCCCTGAATGAGCGGATAGTCGCGCGACATCACCGCATCGATCGTGAGACTGCCGAGTCCGGGAATGGCGAAGACAATTTCCGTCACCACAACGCCGCCGATCAGAATCGCGATGCCGACGCCTACGACCGTGACAATGGGAACAGCGGCATTACGCAGCGCATGGCCGAGCAGCACCTGCATTTCAGTGATGCCCTTGGCGCGGGCTGTACGGATGAAGTCTTCCGTAAGCATCTCCGCCACCGATGCGCGCGTAACGCGCGCGATGAGCGCCACATAGATGCAGCAGAGCGTGAGAGACGGCAGGATAAGGTGCGAGATCCATCCCTCAATGCTTTCGTCATAGCGAACGTAGCCCTGTGACGGCAGCAAATTGAGCTTTAACCCAAAAAGCCATACGAAGCAGTAGCCCAGCACGAAGGACGGAATGGAAAAACCCAGAACAGAAAAGCCCATCAAGGCACGGTCAACCCAGCCGCCTTGGCGGTAAGCCGCCCAAGCGCCAAGCGGAACGGCAATGAGAACGGTGAGAACGATCGTGAAGCCCGCCAGTGATAATGTCGGACCAACGCGGTCGGCGATCAGATCCGCCACCGGCCGGTTGAGAAAGTAAGAGCGGCCAAGGTCGCCCTGAATGAGTTCCATGCACCAGCGCACAAACTGTTCGGGCAGCGGATCGTCCAGTCCCAGCTCGGCGCGGATGCGGGCAATGTCGGCAGCCGTGGCGGAATCACCCGCGATAGCCGCTACCGGGTCGCCCGGCGACAAATGGAGCATCAGGAAAACAATCAGCGCGACGATCAGTGCGACTGGAATGAAGGCCAAGAACCTTCGAAGAATGAACATGTCTGGTCTCCTATTCTCTTTTAGAGCGGGAGTCTGCAGAAAACGAGGGGGTCTCTTTTTTCGACAGAGGCAGCATCGAACACAAAGCGTTTCGGCCGGAGGCGCAGAATGTCTCCGGCCGAGAAGCCGTGTTTGCGTTTGAGGCGCTTAGTCCTTCTTCAGACCCCAGAAGACGCTGATCGGAGCCTCAACCAGCCCTGAAATATTCTTTCTGAGCGCAATAATGGGCTTGGCTTCACCGAGCATGCCGTAGACGCCCGAATCCATGACGCGCAGCTGAATGCCTTCGGCAAGCTCTTTGCGTTTGGCGAGGTCCGAGGTCCCGACGAACTCATCCTTAAGCGCTTCAAGCTTCGGATCGTCCGTCCAGCCGAACCCCCCCTTCAGACCGCTGCCGGTGAGCGGCGCAAAGAAGAGCGGGTTGAACGTATCGGCCTGATTCCAGAAGGTGATGAAGCCGTTCCAGCCGCCCTCAGATACGGGGGAGCTCTTCGTACGGCGCGTGACCAAAGTGGCCCAGTCCATCGACTGAAGATCGACCTTGAAGCCTGCGCGGCGCAGCAGTTCAGCCATCACCGGCGGATATTTATTCAGGCTCGGCATATCGGCCGGCAGCATCAGGACAACGGGCGTGCCGTCATAGCCGGCTTCCTTCAAAAGCTCCTGAGCACGCTTGAACTGAGGCTTGCCGGTGAAATAGTCGGTCTTGTCGGAGGCATAAAGCGAGCCGCACGGGTAAATCGACGTGCAGGTGTTCCAGAGCTCCTTATGCACGATCTGTGCGCGCTGCAGCGCCGCCTGATTGATCGCCATGAGCGCGGCCTGCGCAATCTTCGGATTGTTAAAGGGCGGAATGGCATGGTTCAGATGCAGCATCGCCGACTGCTTGCCCGTCTGGTTAAGGAGCTGAATGTCGGGGTTCTTTTTGAGCACCGAATACTGTTCATTGGGCACCATTTCAACCACGTCGACTTCGCCTTTTTCAATGGCATTGGCGACCGTCTGCGCATCGCGCAGGATCACCCAGTCGAGCTCATCGACGTAGACGTGCTTGCCGCCGGCCGTGCCGTCAGCGGGTTCGTTGCGCGGCACATAGTACGGGTTCTTAAGGTAGACCACCTTTTCGCCCGGACGATAGCGGTCTGCCGCAAACATGTAGGGGCCAGAACCCGTCATATCGGTAATCTGCTTGAAGGGGTCGGTCTGAGCGACCTTCTCGGGCATCACAAAAAGCGGAATGGACGAGGGTTTGGAGAAGGCATCGAGCACCATGCCGAAGGGCTTTTTAAAGTCGAGCGTAAAGGTACGGTCGTCCTTGGCTTCGAGCTTCTCGGCAGCCGCAAGCAGCTTTGCACCGAGATTGTCACGCGCACCCCAGCGCTTGATGGATGCAATGACGTCTTTGGTCGTAAGCGGCGTGCCGTCAGAGAATTTCAGCCCTTCGCGCAGCGTGAAGCTGTAATGCAGATTGTCGGGCGACGCCGTGTAGGTATCAACGAGCTGCGGTTTGATCTCGCCCTTTTGCGTGAGGCCAAAGAGCGTGTCGTAGATCATGTAGCCGTGGTGACGCGTCACGAACGCGGTCGTCCACACCGGATCGAGTACCTTCAGGTCGGCGTGCGGCACAACCTTCAAAACCGTTTCTGCCCAGGCCGGGGCAGCGAGCATCAGCGCGGCAGTGAGAGCCGCGAGCGTTTTCTTGCAGCAAAGCGCCATTTTTTTTCTTCCTTCAGAAATCGAACGGTTCGAATGACGGCTCGCACGCGCTCAATGCGGTATGCCGCGAAGGTTTGAGCGCACCGAGTCATTCGTCCGTGCGGCGTGCGAGTGGATGTGTTTCTGCCGGATGCTTCCATCCGAGGAGAAGACTGCTGCGATCCGTTTCCGAGGCGGCCCCAGCATTTCTTCTTCCCTTTTGTTGACCGTCTATACCGCGGCCTCGGTTCCACTCTACAGCGCAGATTTCGTCTTAACGGCCGCTTAAGCTATTAGCCGCAGGAATCCTGCCGATTAATGACAGCCGCCAAAGAGATACCGTCGAATGTCCTAAGCGGTATGTCGGATTACGGCACCCCGCATTCTCAAACTCCATCCGGTACCGCCCCGTTTCTAACTGAAGGAAGATTAGTTTAAAGGACACAATCAGGGCAGCTCACGGCCATCCGCCCGTTGAACTCCTCGCTGTGAGCAGAAAAAACGTAAGAAACGAACATCAGCAGGCAGGTCAATTTGTCGTTCGTTTAGATAGGTCAATTTATCGTTCGCTTGACAGCTATTACGCATAAAAAAACTCCCGAAGACCGCTTTCCGGTTTAGGTCGGATCTGGTCTTTCGGGAGTTTTCAATACGTTAGGCTGCAAGCATTACGGCAGATAGTAAGTTGCTCCAACGTAAAAAGCACAAGCCGTATAGTTTGGACTGGCATATAAGCCGGAAGTCAGCTCTGACCCGCTCGGGGCATCGCTGCCGAGGTGCCGAATATCGTTCGAGTCAACCTTCCCAAAAAGCGCCGCGCCTTCAAGTTTCCACTGCTGCGAGAGTTTCCAGCCGAAGTCCGCCTGTGCGTAGTGTGACTTGTACTCGTTTTTCCAGTCCATTAGCCCTGCGGCGTTTTTGTCCTTGTCAAAGCCATAGACATAACGCATCGCAAATGTCCAGGGCGCATTGACTGGATGAAGCCCGAAACCAGCGCCAACCGTATGGGAGGTCATCGTATCGTTGAGATAGCCTCCGGAGGCATCAATCTCTGCTTTCATACGGTCAAACGAATAAAAGCCAAAGAGATTCCAGTCACGTGACGGTGCCCAATCCACATCCACTCCGGCGGTAGTGCCGTGCGCACTTGTCATGGCGTATGTCACCGTCGGATTTTCCGGCGCATCGAAACTCTTCAGATACCATGAACCGAGCAGACTGACCGTGACCGAGTCTATGAGCGACGAAGTCAAATTGAGCTTTAATGCAGTTTGGTCATACCCAAGACGATCCCAGGGCGTTGATTCACTTCCGACATTCTTGGCATCAATGTAATTCTTGGCGGACTGACCGCTCACTTCGAACCCCAGGCTGCCCGAGAGCGTGTTTGACATGCGCTTTCTAAGCGCCATGCCGCCCGTATAAGTGCGTACATTTTCGACTACTTGTTCGTCATCGCGGTCAAGATACTTTCCGTAAACCCTGGCGGAATAACCTCCGCCGAAAGAATAGACGGCATTGGCCGAAAACTTATTTTCCGAATAATCCTGATCCGTTGTGATGATCGCCGAGGCGGTATCCACGGACTTGTCATAACGACGGAACCCATAGTCCAGGTCGAGCTTAAGCTTCGGCAGCGGTGAAGAGGTGAGCGCAACATTAAAGCTTGGAACGCGGGCCTTCACGTCGTATCCCGCCGCACTGAGCCCTGTGGACGAATCCAGAACCGCGTCATCCAATTGGCTCCAGGCATACCCTGCAGCCACATCAAGACGCGACGTTTGTCCAATATCGAATGAAGCATCCGCTTTCACACGGTGAAGGGTATTGGAGGGGTCGATTGCGCGGCCTGCAATCGTGTTGTTCGCAAAATAGAGCAGCGGACCCGCATCATTCTCAAACTTTGAGAGTTCATAGCCAGTCGAAGCACGCCATCCGGAACCGATGTATTCGATTGAAGCGGCTGCCTGATGATGCGTGTCATCGAGCTCATAGGCGCGATTGTAGGTATGGAGTTTGAGCAAAACAGAACTTGTTCCCTGTCGATGGTCTGCCTGATAGGCTATGCGCGTATCCACGTTATCCGCAGGCAGCCATCTTGCTCCGACACGATAAACATCGCGGATCGTCTCAAGGTCTGATCTGCCGTCTTTCACGTTCGCGTCTTCCGCGGCGACATGGCGAATGCGCTTTACCTCACCTTCGAGCGCATACTTCCCTGCCTTCTGATATTCCGCCCGCAAACGGGGAATCGGAGAACCCAGGTTGTCCCCTGAGAGGCGCCAGCCTTCAGCGGCAGTTCCGCCAGAGAGATTGACGTCAACATCTGCGCCTCCCTCTGCTTTGCCGTAGCCATTCCAGGATTTGGCCGCCGCTGTGCTCGAACCATTGGCGGCGCTCACTTCGCCGCCCATTCGAATCGAGTTTGCACGATCCGCTTCGGCCGCAGACTGCGCTTCGTCAAGTGTCAGCGGAATCTGATCAAAGGCCGAAGCCCCGACTGCGGAGAAAGCTCCTGCCAGCGCAAGCGCCAGACGCGCAGCTTTGAAATGCATTGCGTTCATCATTTTCTCCTAGCGTTACTTCGCAAACTTGCGGCCGTTGATATGGTTGGAACCATGCACCTGCGGATGACAGTTCAGGCATCCTGTCGCGGCATTGACGGTATCGGTCGGACTGTGATGAGAAGCGGCATGACAGCTCTTGCAAAGCATCGGATCACTCATCTTGAGCATCGCCCCCTTGTTGGAGCCGTGCGGGTTGTGGCAATTGCCGCAATCCTCTGTGACGGGCTGATGACCGTGAAGGAAAGGACCGCGCTTGCCGGGGTGGCAGCTGTAGCACGTATCGTTGGTGTTCCCTTTCTTCGTCATCGCTTCGTCGCCAGGCTGCGAACCATGCGGGTTGTGGCAGGACACGCAGTTCATTTGACCGGAGAGCAGAGGATGTGCAGTCGTTTTAAAGAGATCTGCTTTTTGTTCAGCGTGGCAGGAAATGCAAAGCGCCGTGGACGTCCGATCATTTAAAGCAACATCAGCCTTATGGTTCGAATGGCAGGAAACACATCCCACCTGAGCGTTCTCATGCGCAGAATGTGCCCAGTGCTTTTGCTCCCCACCTTTGTGGCAGCTCGTGCAAACGGCATTTGATGCTTTTAAATTTTCTTCGCTCATAAAGCCGTTCACGTCTTTCTTAAACGTAAACTGAGGCTTTTCTTTCATCGGGTTCGACATATGCCGCAGCGTTTCGCCGTGACATGTTGAACAGTTTTTGCCTGGCGTGCGGCTGTCCGCCGTCACGCCATGACGACTCATGAAGTAGTTTTTCGTGAGGTCCTGATGGCAAGCGGCACAGGGTACGGACTTTGTGAGGTCTTCATCCGCCGTTTGCGCAGCCCAGAGGGGCGCTGCGCAGACAAAAAGACCAAGCGGCAGCAGAACTTTCTGCAAAGCTCGATGCATGATTTCTCCTTTCTAAGGGTCGGTAGACGAAGCTTCTTTTCGGAGTTTTCTGATGTATCTCCTGATGTTCTTCTGCTTCGACGGAAGTGATTCTAAAAATTCGCTTCTCAAGCGACGTCAAAGGAATTTGACGCCAACCTTAAGAAAGGTAAAGCACAGCTCAATCTTTTTAATCAACTCAATTCGCGGCTTTAAGGTCAAGCAAGCATATTGTTTATTTATGGTTTTTTATCTCGACCACAAAACTCATCAACATTGAAAGGCGTGCGTCCGCAGCTGCTCTGAGATCTTCAAATGCAACGGGTTCGAGAACAAGGTCATAGAAATAAAAATCATGTTTATTAAATAAATAATAATTTACGTACCCATTTATTTTTTACCGCATAACTTTAAGTGAGTTTTTTGTTGACACGAAATCGCTAGTGCCTCTGTCTTATTGGTCTCGAGATCCTTATACTTCTTTCCGCCTCACATCGGTTTACACTTAAGCGTCTCTGCTGACTCGAGCACCATGACCGTTCGCCTTCTTATCATTGACGATGATCCTGACCACTGCGCCAATATCTCAGATTTCTGCGAAGACCTTGGCTGGACCGCGCAAACCGCCTGCAGCGCTCATGACGCTGAATACTTCCTCCGTAAAGAAGCCTTCAGTCTGATAGCGCTTGATGTGACGATGCCGGGCATGGACGGCGTTACTTTCTGCCGGCGACTTCGTGAACGCGGCGTGAAGGTTCCCATCCTGATGCTCACGGCCAACAATTCCGTTGCAGAACGCATCGACGGGCTCCGTGCCGGCGCGGACGATTATCTCGGCAAACCTTTTTCTCTTAATGAATTTGAGGCGCGGGTTTCAGCCATTCTTCGCCGTACAGCTCCCGAAAAACTGATGGTTGAGGATCTGGTTTATGACCTCTCAACGCATCGAGCCACAAGAGCCGGCAATCCATTGAAAATCAAAGGCATTGCGCAGCGCATCCTGGAAGAACTCATGAGGGCGAGTCCGGTAATTGTGGACCGCGAACATCTCACTGCCGCTATTTGGCCTGACGATGATGTGCCTGACGCGGATAGTTTGCGGGCGAATATCTATCTGCTGCGTCAGGCCGTGGATAAACCGTTCGCAACGGCATTGATCCGCACGCACACGGGGGCGGGCTGGTCCATCGGCCGCTCCCAGCGATAAACGTCTCGATTGAGTTTCAAGCATGGACTTCTCGCACTTGCGTCATCGCTTTCGTCACGCCTCGCTCGGCGCCCGCGTCATTGCCGGCCTGACCATCCTGACGATTTCAATCACTGCGGTCTACTCTGTCACCCTCTGGTGGAGTTTCACTTGGGTGAAGAACTATGTCGCCGCCGATCTCATGAATTCGCAGCTTACCGCGAAGATCCAAGCACTTGAAAACGGTGTAGCGCCGCAGACCAACCCGGGCGTTACGCTCTACGGCACCAGGCCGGACGTAAAGCCCATCCCGCAGGCTTGGGAGCTGTTCTCTCCCGGCCTTCATGAAATAGAGCTCGAACGCCCCTATTTTCTCTATATCGCTGACCGCGGTGCGAACACCTATGCACTTTTAAAGCGGCAAGGATGCTTCAAGCAGGCGGAAACCGCATATTTTCATCTTATAGGCACGGTTGCTTTACTTGTTGCGTTAGGTGCTTTTGGCGGCGGATGGCTGCTCTACCGCAGCATCATGTCGCCTATCCGCCGGCTTGCAGACAACGTCATCCATGCGAGTTCCGCGGATCAATATCTGCCAATCAGCACGCCGCACAATCAGGACGAAGTGACAGTCCTCGCGCGAAGCTGCGATATTGCACTCGAGCGCCTCTATACCGCTCTCGAACGAGAGAAACGCTTCACGGGTGACGTAACGCACGAATTAAAAACCCCCATTCAGACACTCACTGGCAGCCTTGAACTGCTCACGCGCAGCCCGCTAACCGATCGGCAGCGTGCTCAGGCAGAACGCGCCCAGCGTGCACTCAAGGACATGCAGGTGCTCGTTGACACTTTCCTGCAGATTTCTCGTGAAGCCGAATTGATCGGCTCAGTCACGCCTGACACCCTGACCCGGATGATCCGACACTTGGAAGAAATCTGGAGACCACAGGCAGAAGCCAAAGGGCTTCAGCTGCAGGTTATTCAGAAAGCGGTCTGTACAGGTTTCTACTCGCCGGTTCTTCTGGGGATCGTTCTTAACAATTTGCTCCGAAACGCTGTCACCTATACAGCGTCCGGAACCGTGCAGATTTTTGAAACTGCGCATGGCTTTGTTGTAGAGGATGAAGCGGGCGGCATCTCCCCCGAACGCATTGCGGCCATATTCTCTGCACCCGGCAGGTTCGTCGATGCCGACAACAACGGCATTGGTCTTTCATTAGTTCGGCGGATCTGCGCTCGCTGCGGGTGGGTTTTGAGCCATGAAAACACTCTGCACGGTTCAAGATTCTCAGTGGTTCTGACGGCCTGACGAGCGATGCCCTTGCAAGAATCACCCGTCACATCAGTGCTGCTAAGGGAAAGCCGTTTCTGCCTCCCGTATGAATGAAGTTCACGCCGAGGCGCTGCGCCGTAAGTCCGTCCGTATCTGGGTTATCGCCAAGAAATACCGTCTCACGACGATTTGCTCCCAACATCCGCAAAGCTTCTTCCGCCAGCAGTGTTTCTGGTTTCCCCACTAATACGGGCGAGCATGCCGTTTCCAATTGACAGCTCACCGCGCTCCAAATAGCGCCTGTTTCCATCCGTACATTTTCACCCTCAGGATGCGTGAAGTCTGGATTCGCAAGAATGACCTCTGCGCCGCTGCGAACCGCATTTACGATTCGCTCGAGATGCTCCATCGTGAGTGTGCGGTCGCGGCAGATGAGAATGCCCGCGGCCTCCCCCACAGACCTTGCCTCATTGAGCCTCTTTTCGGCCAGTTCGCCTATTTCATCACTTGCAAGCCACAGCATAGGAGCGCTTCCGAAGCGCTTAAGCGCAATGCCGACCGCATACTCTCCGGCAAGAAAAATACGCTCTTGCGAGATATAGGCTCCTCCATCGGCAAACCGCTTGGCGATCGTTTTGGCGGTCAGGGTTGAATTATTGGACACCAGTGCGCAGGGGCGGCTAGCGAAGAGCTTGGCAGCTCCCACAACCGGGCATCCCGTCGGGTCAAAGAGAACGCCGTCAATATCGCTGATGACAAATCGGGCTTGCGCAAGAACTGCCTTGGCTGATGTGAGCCCATGACTTTGATAAATGGCACTTCGCATGATCAGGCTTAGAAAAAAACGAAAAGCAGTCTGAAGATCCAGTGTTGTGAGATCTCCGGACCGCCTTTCAAGTTGTATGGTCAGCCCCCGAACAAGGAACCGAATGCCTTTCGGGTGTTTATGGCTTGACTTACTTCACGAGTTTCGAAACTTCGTCAGCTGCAGCCTTGATGCCTTCGTCTGCCGTGACGCGTTTATTGACGATCGCCTGCAGATCGTCCTTGATGACGTCAATGATTTTGAGCGTATTCGTGCCTGGGAAGGAGTACCACCGCACGATAGTCGGGATTTGTGCCAGTGAGGTTTTGAAGTTCGGATTGGCGTTGTAGAAATCCTTGAGCGTCTCGGTTCCTTTTTCATGCATCGGCATGTAACCGGACCCCTGAACTTGAATTGCCGTACCGACCGGACCTGCCGCGAACATAGCGTACTCGTAAGCAGCACGGGCTTTTTTCGGATCCTTGGTAATAATCATGGCGCCGTTGCCGCCGTTGGGCAAAATGCGCTTGCCCGTCGTTCCAACCGGGAAGAGGCTCGTTTTCATTGCAAAGCCTGAGGTCTTATCCTGCACGCCTTTCAACCACGAAGTCGAAGCCGCATAAAAACCCACGCGGCCCGAAATAAAGGCCTGCTCGCCCTGCAGACGAGTCCAGTCCTTCATCACGCCTTGATCGACAAAGCTTCGCAAAATACGCGCTGCGCGCAAACCCGGTTCATCGGCAAAAGTGACCCGCGTTTCCTTTTCGTTCATCATCGTGCCGCCCTCGCAGAAAAGCAGGGCCTGCCACATCCAGTTGCCTGTCGCTTGATAATCATAGAAAAGACCGGAATACTCCGGACCGAGCGCCTGAACTTTCTTTGCTGCTTCGATAAGAGCAGGCCAAGTTTCAAAACCCTTCGAAGTGTCGATGCCTGCTTTTTTAAGCAGCGTTTCGTTGAAGTAGACAATCGGCGTCGAGATAGCAAACGGCACCGCGTACTGCTTGCCGTTGAAATTGCCGAGTTTCATCATCGTGGGATAGTAGCCGCTGCCGTCCTTCCAGCGCGGATCGTTTTTGACGAACTCCGAAAGATCGTAGGCCGCACCCATTTCAATATATTGGCGAATCTGATTGATGCCCTGGAAGGAGAGCACCGGGGCATTGCCCTGAGCGATGCCGGCCAAAGTGCGCTGCGTGAGCTCTTCATAATCAGGGAACGGCGTCTCAAGCCGCACTTTGACGTTGGGATGAATCTTATTGAATTCCTTAATGATCTTCTGGTGAATCGGGCGGAAGATCTTGCCGTACGGATGGGCGACAGTGATTTCGACGGCATCCTCCGCGGCAAAAACATTAGGAGCGGAACCGGCGGCCGCAACGGCAGCGACGGCCAGAGCGAGGCGAAGGAAATGCTTGCGGGAAAGCGAATTCATGGTACTTAATCCTTTCTGAGTGACATATGGTCGTTAGCAGGTGAAAGCACCTTCAGAGCTTGCTCTTCAACTCTGGCTCGAAGGGGAATAAAAGGAATGGGGAACACCGGCTGCGCCGAGACTTCAACGAACTCGCAAACAAGCGAATCTTTGGTTAACGTGCCGCGCAGCCACCCTGGCGGAGCGGCTGCCGCACGGACTGCTCCGCTGCGTTCAAAAGCGGCAAGCGCATGAGCGGTCGAAGGTACTGTCCAGCAAGGCAAGCCCTCGACGATGGATGCCATCGGCCGATGGAGGTGTCCGCAAAAGATGCCTGCCGTCACTTCAGATCTCTTTTGTGACGGTGTTTTACCCGTAGGGCTGACATTGCCGAATGCGGCGAAAAATTCTCTTCGGTTCTCTAGTGCGCAAGCATCCATGCCGATATAGCCCGACCGAAAGGGCGGGTGATGCAGGAAAACCAGCAGCGCCCGCTGGGAGCAGAACGCCTTACGTCTCATATGCCGTATCTGCTGCAGCGCTTCTGGAGAAACTCTCCCGGCAGGTGTGTTTGGGATGGTTGTAGTGAGAAATAAGAGAATGGCTTCGTCGGTTTCCACGGCATCCGTGAAGTAAGCGCCCGGTGAAAAAACACTGACAGCTGCGGCTGCGGGAAAAACCTGCCGCATTTGTACGGGATCGTCATGATTGCCCGGAAGGACATATACAGGCCGCGAGAGTGATTCAAGCCGCCCCTTGATCAGCCGATAGGAGCCTAAATCAGCGCAGTCTGCGAGATCACCCGTAACCACCACTAAATCCGGAGCCTCGCGCTCTATATCCGACAAAACATCGTCAAGCCGTTTTTGTGTGTCCAGGCCATAGAGCAGCCCGTCGATGCGCACATGGAGATCGGAAATCACAGCAAATCGCATGACACCCGCCTATTTGAGTCCAGACATCGTTACGCCTTGAATGAACCAGCGGCGTGCAAAAAGGAATATCAAAAGGAGCGGCAGCACGATCATCGTTGCTGAGGCCATCATCGGTCCTACGTCGTTGCCGCCTTCGTCAGAAGCAAAAATGGAAACACCCAAAGGCGGCGTAGCCAGAGACATATCGTTCACTACGAGCAATGGCCAGAGGAAATCGTTCCAATGACTGACGATCGAGAAGACCGCAAAAGCAGCAATGGCAGGTTTGACCTGAGGAACGAGGATTGTCCAAAGAATCGTTGTTTCATTGGCACCGTCAACGCGGGCTGCATCGATCAAATCCTGCGGAACAGCCTTCAGAGACTGCCGGATGAGAAAGATCCCCAGAGCGCTCGTCATAAATGGAATGATGAGTGCGGTGTAGGTATTTAAAAGACCCAGCCTGCCGATCATCAGTACGAGCGGAATGACCACCACCTGAGGAGGCACAATGAGCCCCGTCAAAACCATGCCAAAGGCCAGCCCCTCCAGCCGGAAGCGTTTTCGGGCCAGTACGTAGGCGCAAGGGATCACGGTGAGGAGCTGAATGCACAGAATGGCGCCTGTCACAATGATGCCGTTGCGGATGAAAGTTCCGACTTCGCCAAACTCGAACGCCTCCGCATAATTCACCCAATCCCATGCATGCGGCAGAAAGTGAATGGCCGGGGTGTAAATCTCATTCTCAGGCTTCACAGAAAGCGAGATCATCCAAACAAAAGGGAGGAGCACGACAACTGCACCCAGTGCCAGCAGCACGTTAAGGGCGATTGACCTCCACAGCTTATTCGAAGCCATAGTGAACCCTCCGGCCGATCACGGCATTGTTGGCCCAAGTCAGCAGCAGCATGACAGCGAGATAAATAGCCGCCACTGCCGCATCTGTTCCCATACGGAAGAACGAAAACCCTTCTTGATACATCGTGTACAAGAGAATTTCACTTGCCTTCTCGGGACCGCCGCGTGTGAGTACCTTGACAATGTCAAATACTTGGAACGTCTTGATAATCGTGAGAATAAGGACAAAAAATGACGTTGCACTGAGAAGCGGCCAAGTGATGTTGGCAAAGAGTGACCAAGTACTTTTTGCCCCGTCGACTCTCGCCGCTTCATAGAGATCTTGAGGAATCTGTACGAGTCCGGTCAGAAAGATCACCATGAAGTAGCCCGTCATTTGCCAAACGGTGATGAAGGACAGTGTCCAAAGCACAAAGCGGGCGTCATTTAAAAAATTCACTTTCTGCGTAATGCCGAAATAAGGCAGCACCGCAGCCACAATGCCCACTTCGGGATGCAGAATCCACTGCCAGACCACTGCCATGGCTACGAGCGAAGCGGTTACCGGCAGGAAATAGATGCTTTGCCAAAACTGCGCCAAACGGCCGCTTGCATGAACAGCAAGTGCGAGCAGAAGGGAAAGCACGAAAGAGGTCGGAACAACCAACATCGTCATGAAAAGCGTATTCCCCACGCTTTTTCGAAAGTCATCACTCTCCCAGAGACCGATATAGTTGTCCCAGCCAATGAAGTGAACCGAGTTCGTTCCGCCCAATTCCCAATCCGTAAAGCTCACCACGACGGTAGCGATCATCGGGAAAATGAAGAAAATCAGGAGGCAACCCATCGCCGGAGAGAGCATCAGCGGATTGGCGACCCACGCTTCGCGGGAAAAGAAACTAAGCCAAGCTTTCTTCATAAATGAGCCTCTTGCAGCAGTGCCGAGAGTGATGACAGGCGAATCCGCCGGCCGTTTTCATCAAAAATAAAAGCCCGGCTCCAGTCTGGCCGCAATGCTTGAATGGCTGTGAAATCCCGTGCATGTTCGCGTGAGAGTCGAACGGCGATCTGCCGATGGGTCTCTCTTTCGCCCGCCCAGAACCACGCAATTGACTCTGCTCCCATTTCTTCGATGAAGTCGGGCTGAACGGGAATCGCCTCCGGATCTTCCGCTGCGGCGGGATGCAGCGCCTCGGGACGCAAGGCTGCCGTAAAATGTCCCGTCCCCAAAAGCGGCATTGCCTTCAGCAGCAAAGCCGATTGACTTGGCTGGCCGAGGAGCCGAGCCTTTGAATCCGATACTTCCAAAGGAAGCTGATTAATGGTCGGGGTGCCGATGAAAGAAGCGGTGAAAAGATTATCCGGATCGTCATAAAGGGTGAGCGGAGCTCCGACCTGCTCCACCCTGCCCCCATTCAAGAGGACAATCCGGCCCGCCATTGTCATCGCTTCAGTCTGATCATGCGTGACATAAATAAAGGCGCGCTTCGTGACCTTGTGGAGTTCCACAATTTCTCGCCGTGTATCCGTTCGGAGTTTTGCATCGAGATTTGAGAGCGGTTCGTCCATCAAAAATAACGATGGATCTCGTACGAGAGCGCGGGCAAGCGCAACACGCTGCTTTTGGCCGCCAGAGAGTTCCGAGGGGCGGCGTGCGAGGAGTTTTTGAAGTCCGACCATCGCAGCAGCTTGCGGCACTTGTCTGCTCAGTTCTGCGGTCAGTTTCTTGCCGGCGGGCAGAAAGCGACCGAGAAACGGAATTTTCGTCGAGGCGGGGGCCCGCATTCGCAAAGGAAAGGCGATGTTTTCCCAAACCGTCTTATGCGGATAGAGTGCGTACGACTGGAAAACCATCGCAATATTGCGCTCAGACGGGCTGAGCGCTGTCACCTTGCGTCCTCGGATCACGATGTCTCCGTCGGTAGGATCAAGAAGCCCTGCAATGATTCTGAGCAAAGTGGTTTTCCCGCAGCCCGAGGGGCCCAACAGGCAGATGAACTCTCCTTCCTCCACGGTGAGATTGTTTTTCTGAAGTACCTGCACCGTATCGTAGGATTTTGTTATGCCTTGGAGTTCAAGCGCTGCAGTCATGCCGCGACCTCCCGCAGTGAGCTGGCAAACCAGAGGGGACGGCGGCTTGTCGCAACAGCCTGAGCTCCGGCTTTAAGAACTTCGTGAATTTCAGCTTCGGTTTTAACCAGTCCGGCGCAAAGCACCGGCAAAGGCAGCTGACTGGAAACCTCCCGGATAATGTGCGGAATCGCGCCGGGCATGATCTCTACGGCGTCGCAGTCGAGCCTGCGGGCGGTCTGAATACCCGTCTCGAAGGCTTGGGTATCGATCATGAAGATTTGGAAAATGGTGATCAAGCCGCAGGCGCGAGCCTTCTGCAAAATCTGCTTTTTCGTTGAAACAATCGCGGTGGGACGAGCGTATCCGCAGAGAAAATCAATCGCTGCAGGATCCCGGCCAAGCCCGGCAATAAGTTCGGGATATAGCAGCACGCTTTTGCGAGCGGCACGAACTCGGTCGATCAATGCCGGGAGCGATGCAAGGTCGCCGGATCGTATTTCGATGGCAGACACTCGGCTCGTAAGCGCCTCAGCGAGCTCCTCCGCGCTGCGGACAACCGCTATTACGGGATTCGCAAGCACTTCCGCAAGCTCTTTGTGTACGACTGGGGGCTCTGTCGTACGCGGAGACAATGTTCCAGCTTGGGCACAATGAGTCATTTAAAAGTTCCTTTTGAGCTGATGGACTCGGACTCCGGAGAAAAGCGCTTCTTCGAGCGCTCCGCTCTTAACTTGTCCAGAACCCACGCTCGGAGCTCTCTCTATGACTCTCTTCCGGCGCGTTGATTGGTAGTGTAGGTTGGAAAGATTTCACGACAGCGATATTTTCATGACGTTCATATGACGCAATGGATGTGCTCGCTGCCGTTCAAAAGCCCTGCCTTCTTGTTGGCAGTGCGGTCCGCAGGCACGTTTCTTCCGGACTGTCTCCAAAACCGTTTTATTGACCGCTCAAAAGAGATAAAGCCAAAGAACCGCATGGTTTCAGCGGTTCCTTGGCTTAGCTGCTAGAAGCCTGACGGTTTAGCGCCAATTCTTCAGAATGGTGATGCCTTCTTCCAAATCACCTGAGAAGATGCGGTCTTTGTCAACAAACGGCACTTTTGCACGATAAGCCTTATAGAGTGCTTCGGTCTTCGGCGAAAGCTTGACGTTATCTTGCTGTGCACGGCGCAGATCAATGGCCTGGGTCGAATGCAGGAGCTCCATCGAATAGAGATCGATGATGTTGTCGGCAGAACGATTCAGACGTTCAGCAATACGCGGCAGGTTTGAAGCGGTGTCTTCAATATTGCCTTCAACTGGCGAACCATCCATTGAAACGGGGTTGGCGAGATCAACGTTCTCCGCGTAGATCGACACCATGGAATCTTCAGTCGCACCAAAGTTATGGCCGTTCTTATTCGACTCTGCCGTCAGATAACGAGGCAGCCCCGAGAAACGGTCTTCATCGAGACGAATCGTGCGCTGAACACAATTGTGTGCAACATGAGCGAGCGCGATTGCGGCGCGTTCGGCCGAAATAGCGATCGGCAACGGTTCGAAGTTAGCCGAGGGGATGATTGCACCCTTCAGACCTTCGGCGTCAACAAAGTACTGCGCAACCTGCGTCGAGTCGTAGTCTTCCTTCGAGGCATTGAGAATCACGCCCGGGTTGTCATCCGACGAATTGATCTGGATATTCACCAAAGCGTCAAGTTCAGTCAGCGCACGCAAGGCTTCTGAATAGGTATAGACGGTCGTACGGAAGCTGAGCGGATCCTGAAGATTGCGCGTCTTATCGAAAGTCCAGAGATAGGAACCCTTCAACTCTTCGCGGAAATTCTTAGCGGCCTCCTGCAGACCGAGAAGCGGATGGGAATTGACTGTCTGAGCAAGGAATGGGGCGACATTACCGTTGAGTCCTTCGAGCGTGAGTCCAAACACGGTCGGTGTCACTTTGACAGCTTGGCGCATCGTCTGCATCGCATTCATCAGCATGGCCACGCCTACCGAGTTGGTTGACAAAATGCCAAGGCCGTCCTTGCCTTGCGGAACGAGCGGCGTAATACCTTTAGCCTTAAGCGCATCAGCGGAGGAAATCACCTTGCCATTTACAGTGACTTTCCACTCACCCATCATCGTTGCGCCGACGTGCGAAGCCAGCGTGATATCGGCATCGCCAATGCTGCCTCGGCTTGGCACGACCGGCGTAATGCCTTCATTGAGGAAAGTACGGTAGAGCTCAGCAACGCGAGGTTGCACACCGGCGCGGCCAGTCAAAAGTGTGTTGAGACGGATCACCATTGAAAGGCGCACGATCTTCGGATCGAGCGCCGGTCCATATCCAACGGAATGCGAGCGCAGAATGTTGCGGTTAAAGTCAATGCTCGCCTTTTTAGCCACATCGGTGAGTTCACCCTTGGCATCAAAGAGATGGTGGTCTTTATTAAGACCGACGCCTACGGTGAGACCGTAAATTTCAACACCTTGACGGGCGGCAGTCATCACCAGATTGTAGGAATCCGTGAGGTGCTTCATTGCTTCAGGCGCGATGACGACCTCTTCGCCGTTAGCGGCGGCCCAGGCTTGTTCCTGTGTGAGGCTGCGGCCGTCAAGCGTGACGGCGGAATAGGCGGAAGCAGACATGACGGCAAGTCCAACGGTGAAGGCAAGAGTATTAAGACGCATTTTGAGATTGTCCGAAAGATCCTAACAGTTACTCGAGGCGGTCAAAGCAGTCCATAAAGAGTATCCGTCTCGTGTGGAATGAAATTTAATCCAAAATAAAACCAACTGGACGGTTTATTATTATCACGCATTTTAGATTAGCGATAACACCTATATACTATTTATAAATTTGTTTTTTAGAGATTTTTATTGGTAGTTATTTTGATTTATTAGGGATATCCATAATAACTAAAGCTCTCAAAAACAAACCGTACGGTTTGTTTTGCATATAATGCCTCACAGACTTATTCCCTCAACCCTCCGTAGTAGGTAACAGGCTCTATTTCATCATGCAGTTCCAGAAAACCTTGATCACAATTGCTGCCGCCTTTGCTTTTGGCGCCGCTTCGACCACTCTCTTTGCAGCCCCTATCACCACTGAAGGAGTCGGCGTCGGCAAACACGGCGACATCCGAGTTGCTGTTACTTTTGACAACGGCAAAATTCAGAAAATCGACATTCTGAAGAATGCCGAAAACCCTGTTCTGGCCAAAAAAGTTTTCACGGATTTGAAGGATCAGGTTGCTGCCGCCAACTCCGTGCAGGTCGACATCGTCTCGGGCGCAACTTTCACGTCGAAAGGTATGCTCGACGCTATTGAAGATGCCGCTAAGAAGGCCGGTGTAACACTCGGCAAGGCCGATAAAAAGGCGCTCAAAGCCGCGGTTAAGGATCTACCGAAGAATGCTTCCTATGATGTCGTGGTGATTGGTGCGGGCGGTGCAGGGTTCTCTGCCGCTATTGAAGCCAAAAACGCCGGCGCCAATGTGGTGCTCCTCGAAAAGATGCCGCAGGTGGGCGGCAACTCGCTCATTTCCGGCGCGGAAATGAATGTTGCCAGAAACTGGGTCCAGCCTAAGCTCGGCATTACAGACGACTCTCCCGAACTGCATGCTAAGGATACGTATCTAGGCGGCGACAAGAAGGGCGACATGAAGGTCATCAATGTGATGACTCACAACGCCCTGGCTGGCGCTGAATGGTGCCGCGACTATCTGGGCGTTCGTTTTGAACCGGATAATCTCTTCTTCTTCGGCGGTCACAGCCGCAAGCGCGCGCTGATTCCGGTCGGCCACACCGGCACGGAATTCATCACGAAGTTCCAGGCCAAGGCCGATGAACTTGGGATCCCCGTCATCACCAACATGAAGGCCGAGGAGCTCATCAAAGATAAGAGCGGCCGCGTTGTGGGCGTCAAGGCGACGATGAACGGCGCCGAATACACGTTCAACGCCAAGGGCG
>ENA-UESC01000055-UESC01000055.1-human-gut-metagenome-genome-assembly--contig:-NODE-55-length-95466-cov-66.153424_pt1 | contig 95466 bp, 77 predicted proteins | sample MGYA00242998_ERZ507999 | MGnify/ENA primary metagenome ERZ507999 (study PRJEB26167, sample SAMN06115465) | human gut metagenome | host: Homo sapiens | place: China:Hubei | collected 2016-04-27 | study... | reverse complement strand
GCGGCATAAAGCCGCCTGCCGCCTTCGGCGGCAGGCTATTTATACGCGAAGCACTTGACCTCGGGTTGCCTGAGGTTACCGAGACAGCCCTCAGTTCCGGAATCAAAAACAGCGGTAGACCGCTTGACAGCGGGTGGGTGGTCCAGAGACAGGGCGAGGAGGATGTCAGATCGCATCAGCGAGCACTGAGCCGAAGGTCATTTTCCTCCCGCTTCAGAACAAACGGACTTGCATAGCCGAATCCCCGATGCTCGAATGCTCTTCGATGCATTCACTTCGCGGCTGCGCACCGCAGTGCGGCTACGTCCAAATGCACGTGCTGCAGAACTTCGCCTGATCATGCTCGTTAAGCGAGAGATCCTTTTTCAGTTTAATTGCTCAATAATTTCGCTCAGCTTAACGCTTTTCGCAGCAACAAAAGCCATACTCCATAAGAATTAGCCAGCGTAATTTATATCAATGTAATCAATTGTATGCAATTGATTGCATCCAATTTTTACCAATTAACACGTAATTGAAAGTTCCTGAACCATAATTAGCCGAGCCGCTGTATTCTACGAATATTATACGGAAGAAAAATTTAAAGCCTTTCTCATAGTATGAATCAAGTTTCTTACATTTTCCTTTTAGCAAATGAATATATTCAAACAGGTTTTCACCGACTTATATTGCGACCCATTAACGAGGAAGCAATTTATTATAAGATTCGTTTTAACCTTTATTTTGTCATCACTAATTAATATAGTAATTGATACATTGGATAAAATAGCATATAAGCTTTCGGATCAGTTAGATCTTTATTTTATATCCTTAATATCGGCCGCAAGTTTAGTACTTCTTATTTATACGATTGGAATATTTTCGAGGAGACTCGCAGATTTAAACGAGAGTAAATGGCATTGTTTATGGTGTTTCATTCCTTTAGTCAATGTATTTTTTCTCATATATCTCTTCAGCGTTCCGGGAGCACTCTCGAAGGCGGAAAAATAAATGGAAAAGTTAAAGGAATTATTTACAGCTTTTAGCGGCGGCTTAGTTGTTGTAGTGTATCTCGTGTATGCGCTTGCTATGTATTGCATAGCTGGCATAGCAGTGTCTGACATCACGGGTTGGGATTGGCTTGGATTTATTGCAACGCCTATATTTATTTTTCTGCGCATGACCTTTTTGCCTGCCGGTTTAGCAGCATGGGCCCTATATGATGTCTATCACTTCAATCCCTTCCTTGCAATACTTATTGCACTGCCCGGACTTGCATGGATGCTGATAGGAGGGGCCGGATTAGCGATCGCAGGTTTATTAGAGAGACTCAAGAAAAATAACAGAATCGATCGTCATAACCAAATATATGTTGATACAAGTTCTAAAAAAGAAGCTCTTAATGATACCTGCTCCAACGCAGAAATGAAAAGTAACGATGGCGTTTCGGACAGTTCAGACAAAAGAACCTTAGAACAGTCTGAGATACATCAGGACATAGTTCCCTGCTCCTTAGAAAACATCGAAAAGAATGTTGATACAGGTGAGGCCATTCCTACAGATGAATCACAATCAATTTACGGTGATATTAAATCAACAGGAGGAGAAAGGGCCCTGATACTCATTCTTGTAACGTGCGTTCTTTCATTTGTAATATTTTGCGGGTTTAATTTAATCCCTTATTTATAACACACCATTCCTCCAAAACCTACCTGCAATTATTAATATTCTTCTAATGAAGAAAAAAGCAATTAAGTAAAGATGCGGTGCTCTGTTCGTCAAATCAGTTGACGCGGAAACCGATGAGAATGTCAATACGTTCGGAGACCTCTTCCTAATGGTCCAAAACAGATAAGGTTCGAGCCTTGCGGCTAACCGTCTTCTTAGATCAGAACTCGTTTCCCTCGTTGATTCGCAGCCTCCTCGACTCCGTCGAGTCGTGATCTTGGGTCACGACTCGGCGAAGTGCAAACTGTCGCCACACCATCACACCTGTGCGCTATCGGGTGCAAAGATCAATTAAATATCAAAGGATTGTCTTAAAGCCAAACCACAAGCACCGTCATGAATGTGACGCTGCAGACAATTGAGAGCGAGTTCAGCGTGCACGAAAGCGCCACTCTGCCCGGGTCATTCAGGCAGAGCGCCGTATAGATCGTGCAGACGGCCGAGAGCGGCGCAAAGGCAAGAATGGCGAGAACCTTGCGCACTTCCTGATCAAAAGGCAGATAGTTGTAGAAAAGAAAAGCGAGCGCCGCAGCAATCAGATAACGGCAAAAAAGCGTCTTGGCAATATGCAGTCCCGAACCCGGCGCGAGCTTCAGTTCAAAGCCGATGCCGATCATCAGCATGGCAAGGAACGGATTTGCTGCGCCCACCATGTCGGTAAACCCCAGCACCTGCGGCGGAAGCTTCCAGCCGAGGAAAGCCAGAATCGTCATGGCAACATAAACATCCATCGGAACAGAAGAAAACATCCGCCTGAAGAAAAGCCGGACGCCGCCGCCTTCATTTTTCCCGGCTACCGCCGCTGCGATGGAATAGGTCGCTCCCGTGCACATGATCGAATTGCCGGTATCCCAGATGCAGGCTGCGACGACGCCCATGGGGCTCACGAAGCTCTGCAGAAAAGGAAGAGCGAAGCAGCCGACGTTGTAGCCCGAGAAATTAATGATGTTGAAGGCCTGCTCGGCAGAATCGCCGCGTTTTGATGCGAGCCAGCCCGCGGCAACGGTGACCAAATTGCATCCGAGCCCCAGCAGTACGAGCACAAAAAGCGCCGCATCAACATCGATTCTGGTGAAGTTCGAAATGATGGCACAGGGAAGCGTCACCTTGAGGACCAGTCCGGCGATGAGCCGAAAGCCTTCCGAACGAAAGAAGCCGACGCGCTTGAGCAGATAGCCCACGACGATCACAGCGATGAAGGAGACAACCTTGACGAGAACGGATTCCATGGGAAATCCTTGGAAAAAAAGGATGCATGCCGGCAGAGCGCCGGTATTTTTGATGTGATCGGAAAGTATAAGTTCAGACCTTTAGCGCTGAACTGCGCTGGGTATTTAACCGCTCCCCCTCTTGATCCAAGCACGCTCATCTGAGAGAAAGTCTGGATTCATCTTTCGATTCATATGCTTACGGTTTACTACTCCCGGCGGAGTAGTTGTTATCACTAATAATTAACACCTAAGTACTTGGGTAGTTGATTCCGAAAACTATGCTTAGAGTGACGTCAACACCCAGGAAGCAGCGGCAGAGTCTAATGACCCGGGAGAGCACTTCAGCCTGTCCCGAGACCGCCCTGCTGCTGCCGGGCAACCATTTCTGTCTTCAAAGGAGAAATAAAGATGACTGATATTTCCCGCCGCAAGCTCTTCGGCGCTGCCGGTGCCGCCTCCCTCGGTCTTGCCGGCATGGTTCCCGTGGCCTCCGCTTCCGAATGCGGCAAGCCCGTCAAGTGGAATGAAACCAAGGAATTCGTGATCATCGGCACGGGCTTTGCCGGCCTTGCTGCTGCGCTCGAAGCGCATCAGGGCGGCATGAAGGCTGATCAGATCCTCATTCTCGAAAAGATGTCCTTCCCCGGCGGCAACTCCGTCATCAACGGCGGCGCGGTTGCTGCTGCCGGCACCGACATGCAGAAGGCCGAAGGCATCAAGGATTCGCCCGACCTCCTCTACGCAGACATCATCAAGGCCGGCGGCGGTCTTGCTCACCCGGAACTCGCCCGCCACATCGCCGATGAATCCGTCGAAAACTTCTACTGGCTGCGCGACAAGATCGGCGTCAAGTTCAAGGCCGTGACCTACCACGGCGGCCATTCCGTCAAGCGCTCCCACGCCGTTGAAAGCAATTCCGGCGCCGGCTTTATTCTCCCGATGCTCGAACGCCTGAAGGAAGTGGGCATCAAGCCGCAGCTTCGCACGAAGGTCGAGCAGCTCATCGTCAACGACAAGGGCTGCGTCGAAGGCGTCAAGGCCCGCACCGGCTACACGTTCGGCAAGGAAGAGTCCGGCAAGGTCGTCTATATCCGCGCCACGAAGGGCGTGCTCCTCGCCACCGGCGGCTTCTCGCAGAATGTCAAGATGCGCATGTCCCACGACCCGCGCCTCACCGCTGCCTTCACCTCGACCAACCAGCCCGGCGCAACCGGCGAAACGATTCAGCAGGCTCAGGAAATCGGCGCCAACACGATTCAGATGGACTGGATTCAGCTCGGCCCGTGGACCTCGCCTGACGAACAGGGCTTCGGCGTCGCGCCGCTCTTCGTTGAATCCGCCGTCGGCTACGGCCCGATGATCGATCCGGCCACCGGCAAGCGTTTCGTCAAGGAAACCGGCAACCGCAAGGTTCGCGCTGACGCTATCGTCGCGATCGGCCATCCCTGCCTGATCTACACGTCCGCAGTGAACGCCAAGGCCAACATCATCGGCAAGAACATGACCGATGAGCTCTATAAGCACGCCCGCGAAGCCGGCGTCGTCAAGGAATATCCGACGCTCAAGGCCATGGCGGACGATCTGAAGATCCCGTTTGATCAGCTCAAGAAGACCAATGACGACTTCAACAGCTACATGAAGGCCAAGAAGGATCCGGAATTCGACTGCATGATCTTTGACAACGCCGTTCCGAACGAAGAAGGCCCGTTCCTCGCCGTTCGCCTCTGGCCGCGTGTCCACCACTGCATGGGCGGTCTTGAAATCAACAACAAGGCTGAAGTGCTCTCCTGCCGCGGCGAACCGATCAAGGGTCTCTACGCTGCCGGTGAAGTGACGGGCGGCGTCCACGGCATGGTCCGTCTCGGTACGGTTGCCGTTGCCGACTGCATGATCTTCGGCCGCACCGCTGCGCGCACTGCGCTCGCGTTCAAGGGCTGCTGATCCGCTTCCTCCGGGCTCTCCGCCGTCCATGCGTTTTAATAAGCTTTGCGGCGGCGCAGAAGCCCTTAAGGAGCCTCTCCGACGCTGGGACTGAACGGACTCTTTGATCCCTTCAGTCCCATCCTTAGGAGAGGACGTTTGCAGCGTTTAATCTTCTTCTCCGTGAACGGAGGCCGAAGCATCAGTCGGTTTGCCCGTCTTTTCCTCCTTTGGCGGGAAGACTGACTGTCGTGCGGCCTCCGCTTTTTCGTTAAATACCATGCCGTCCGCAAGGCCGGCAGATGCCCGATGTCTTTGGCTCAGAAAGGATCGGGATCAACTTCAAAAGGAAATACCACCATGCGCAAGACTCTCGCTGCGGTTGCTGCCGCACTTGCCTTCGGTTCTCTTTCGGCTCATGCCGGCGACGTGCAGATGTACGGCGTCATCGACGTGGGTTTGTCCTACGTTCATTCTGATGCTGACCAGCCCGGCGTTGACTCCGTTGATAAGTTCACGATGGAAAACGCCTCTGAATTCGGTTCCCGCTGGGGTATCCGCGGCACGGAAGACCTCGGCAACGGCTACAAAGTGGGATTCGTGCTCGAATCCGGCTTCAAGTCTGACGACGGCACGCTCGATCAGGGCGGCCGCCTTTTTGGCCGTGAAGCGCACATTGATCTCTACAGCCCGTACGGCACGCTGAGCGCCGGCGTGCTTCCGGTCTTCGGCAGCGTTCTCGGCGCCAACGGCCTCTTCCGCGCGATTGACCCGCTCTTTGCCAACTACACCGTCGGCTTCAGCTCCGGCTTTGCAAGCGCCTCCAAGTGGACCCGCGTCAACAACGCCCTGAGCTATGTCACCCCGACCTTCTCGGGCGTCACTGGCTACGCCATGTATTCGTTCCAGACGGATACGACGACGGATCCGAACCAGGTTGAAGGCAAGTCGAGCGCCGACCGCTATGCCTCCCTGGCCCTTCGCTACCAGAACGCCAGTCTTGAAGGCATCCTCGTCGCGGATACCACCTTGTACAGCAACCAGCGTCAGGGTAATAAAAAGCATTCCGACGACGGCTTTACGATCACGGCGGGCGGCAACTATAAGTTCGACAGCGGCCTGAAGTTCGTGACCTTCTATCAGTACTTCCAGGATCAGGAACTCAGTACAGCTCAGCGCGGCGGCGTTGCTGCCGACGGCATTAACAGCTTCACGGGCGGTGACGGCTACGGCTTTGTCGACGGCTGGGGCGCGAGCTTCGGCGTGCACTACCCGGTGGCCGGCGGCACGCTCAAAGGCCAGATCGCCTACCGCGACATGGACAACCAGAACGACGTTGACTTCACGCGCTGGACGGTGGCCGCGGGCTACGACTATTCGCTCAGCAAGCGCACTGCCGTCTACGCCATGGCCGGCTACTCGCAGGAAAAGCTTGAACAGGCCAAAAAGGAAAGCGCCACCCCGAACGGCTACCAGCTCGTCATCGGTACGGTGCACCGCTTCTAATGCAGGCTTGAGCGGCCGGTTTTCCCCTGAAACGGCCGCTCATGCCCGACCGGCTCTCCAGAGCTCGAGGCTGTTCCCCTCATGATCCCCGACAGGTTTCTCACCTGCCGGGGATTTTTTGTGTCTTCTCGCTCGGGGGAGTGTTTTTCAGTTTTTTAAACACCGTGTTCCATCCATTCTGACTTGCTGTTGTGTAAGCACTAGGGTTTCCCCGCCTCTTAAAACCTCACAATGTCTTCATCCAGATGAGCGCGTGCGGCGCATCACTTCTGCCGCAGTGCTTTTCGATATTTGCCAAGACCAGTTGGAGAACCACAACATGCTCCTCACCAAACGCCAATTCCTCACTTCCGTTCTCGCACTTTCCGTTTCAGCTGCCGCCCGCGCAGCCGGCGGTCCGTCGGGCCCGGCAGTGCATTTTCAGTCTCAGGGCAAGATCGGCGAGGTGTTTGTGAATCCCTATAAGATTGCACCGCTCACCGCCGTCATCGGCAACGGCGGCTATGAACTGCGCAATGCATCCGTGCGCATCGTGCCTAAGCCCAACGGTCAGGAAATTACTTACAGCGTCGCCGACCGGCTCTGCCGAACCCACGGCGGCATTCCGGTTTTTGGTCTCTATCCGGACTATCAGAATACTGTTGAAGTTGAATACGACCGCGTTGCCAACGATGCTGCGCGCACGGTTGAACATATCCGCGAGTCCTACAAGATTTATGCGGGTCCGGCCTACATTGGCAGCGACGGCACTGATCTGCAGACGGGCGGCTGGTTCCGCGCCGAAGTACTTAAGTGCGCGCCTAAATACAAGGACCGTCTCTACCTCGTCAACAACATTCTCGAAAACAACCCGCGCGGCGGCCGTGCCGTCTGGAATAATCCCGCGGGCGGGGCGCTGCAGTGGGGCGGCTCGCCCGAAGTGGGCATCATTGACTCGACCGGCGCGCTGCGCTGGTACCTGATGCCGGATTCAATTTTCGAACCCAATTCCATCGAATGGGGCGGCGTGATGATGGGCTTCCGTCAGAATAAGGACGGCGCGCTCACCTGGGGCTACGGCCAGCGCTACGTCAAGTACGACATCCTCGGACGCCGCATTTGGAACCGTCTGCTGCCCGAAGGCTACGACGACTTCTCGCACGCGCTTGAGCCGATGGAAAACGGCCACTATCTCATCCGTGTTTCCGACGCCAACTACCGCCGGGCTGACGGCCGCAATGTCCGCACCGTGCGCGACGTCATCATCGAGGTCAACGAAGCAGGCGAAGTGGTGGACGACTGGAACCTCAACAACATTCTGGATCCGTACCGCTCAACGGTCATCAAGACGCTCGACCAGGGCGCCGTGTGCCTCAACATTGACGTCGACAAGGCCGGCAAGACCATGACGGCAGAAGAACTCGCCAAACTTGACGCTTCGGACGACTTCGGCGACATCCTGGACACCGGTCCGGGCCGCAACTGGGCGCACGTCAACTCCGTTGACTACGACCCGACCGACGATTCGATCATCGTCTCCTCGCGCCACCAGTCAGCCATCATCAAGATCGGGCGCGACAAGAAGGTGAAGTGGATCATCGGCAGCCATGAAGGCTGGAAGAAGCCCTTCGCCGACAAGCTCCTCACGCCGGTCGACGCCTCCGGGAAGCCCATTGCCTGCGACAAATTCATGAACCACTGCGAAAACAAGTTCGACTGGACCTGGACGCAGCATACGGCATGGCGAATCAACGAAAAATCCAAGAAGGGCGACGTTTATCTCACCGTCTTTGACAACGGCGACGGCCGCGGCATGGAGCAGCCGGCGCTCGCCGACATGAAGTACACCCGTCTGGTCGTCTACCGCGTGAACGAATCCAAGATGACGATTGAACAGGTCTGGACCTACGGCGAAGAAAAGGGTCATGACTACTACTCGCCCGTCACCGGCCTTTGTGAATATGCTGGGGACAAGGACTCCGTGGTCGGCTACTTCTCCACCGCCGGCATGCGCGTGAGCAAAGGCAAGGCCATGCCTTCGCCCTACCTCACCGAATTCGACTGGGGCGCCAAGGAGCCGTCCGTCGTCATGCATCTCAAAGACACCTTCGGCTACCAGGCTTGGCCGTTCTCGATTCAGGAGGCCATGAAACCCTCCAAGTAATGCCTGAACTGCCATCCTGATATCGGGCGCTTCGCTGCGGCGGCTTGTTTCCTCTGCCGCAAGTGAAGCGCCCTCACCGTCCGTAAGTGTGAGGCGCCATTCGCCGACCCGCTTGCGGGGAAGTTTTTCACTTTTATTCCGTTTTAAATACCTGAGCTTTTTTCTCCTTCGACGTCATGAAAAAACAAGCCCTGCGACTTACCCGTCTTGCCGCTGCTGCAGCCTTCGCTGCAGCTTTTTCCGTTCAGGCCGCCGACTTCAGTGTCTACGGCATTGTGGATACGGGCATCATCGTTGAACACAACAAGATGGGCTCTCAGCCGTCCTCCGCCTCTGCGAGAGAAGAGTTCGGCGTCAATCTCGGACCGCGCATCGGCCTGACCGGAACCGAAGACCTCGGCAACGGCACCAAAGTGAAGATGCTGCTTGAGAACCTTTTTGAATCCGATGACGGCGAAATGCTTTTCAGCCGTCTCTGGGGCGGCGAAGCTTCGCTCGCTCTCGAGGGCTCTATGGGTGAAATTGCTTTCGGGCGCATGGGCGCGCTCGTGTCGCCCTTTGGGCATTGGGGTATTTTCGGCATGCAGGCAACGCCCTTCGGCTTCGGCTGGGGGCGTTCGGGCGGCATGCACTGGATGGTGGGCGGCGACCGCCTCGACAACACGATTTCCTATGCTGCGCCGACCATCGCCGGCGGCCTGCAGCTCTTTGCACAGTATTCCTTCCAAACGGGCACCAATGCGGATCCCGGTGTTGAAGAAAGCAAAGAGCGCCACAATACCCGCCGCGCTTCTGCGGCCTTTCGCTGGCAGGGACAGTCGCTCACCGCTGTCGGTGTTCTCGACCGCATCATGAATACGCATAAGGACGGCGCCGATTACGGCGAAGACACCACCATTGCCAGTCTGACCGTCAACTTTCTCGTGCATCCCGATGTCCGGCTCTTCGTTGTCGGACAAGGCTTTAAAAACGTCTACAGTGCACCGGGCACGCCTGAACATCCTGTCAGCAAGCTCATCAGCGCGGGGAATCTCGCCCCCGACAATCAATCCGGCATTGCCGGACGCGGTTTTGACGGCTGGGTAGCGAGCCTCAATGCCCAAATCAAGTGCTTCGGCGGCGACCTGTACCTCACGTCCGCCTACGATGATTGGGAATATAAAGGCCATGTCGTAGACGGTCAGACAACAGATCTCAAGCGAGTGCTCTTTGGCGCCGCTTTTGAGTATCCGCTCTCCAAGCACACTCACCTCTATGCCTCGGCCAACTGGACGCACGGCTCCGGGCTCTTTGACACGAAGAATTTCAGCGATTCGAGCGATCCGAATTCCTCTCAGGTCATGGCGGGGCTCACGTATTTCTTCTAAACGCCGTCCGCCGGCTCATTTGTCTGCTCTTTGTTTGAGCAACAGATATTCGGGAATTCGCTAAGATCGGGAAACCGTTTCGACGCACTAAGCTCGAAACGGTTTCTCTATTTTCTTTTTTGAGACAAACAGAGTGCGGCTTCCCGATGCCCGAATTCACCAACGACCTCACCCACGACGACCTGGCGCTCTTGCTGCTCCTTGCCGAGAAACGCTCGCTCACGCGTTCTGCAATGACGCTCGCCTGGTCCACGCCCAAAGCGTCGCACCGGCTCAATCATGCCAGAGCCCTGATCGGCGACGAACTCTTTGTCCGCTCGGGCAACTCCCTTGTGCCTACAAAACGCATGGAGGCCTTGGTGCCGACCATGCGCCGTGCGCTGGAGGCGCTCGAAGGGATTTTCGCTGAAGAACGATTCTCGCCGCTGGAAATTGACCGTACGATCATTTTCGAAATGGTCGACAACGCCGCCGCCGTGCTTCTCGCGCCGGCGCTGCCCGCACTGGCAGAACGGGCGCCCAAGCTGACAATCCGGATTCGCCCGGCTGCGGGGCTCACCCTCGAGAATCTCTGGGACGGCACCACAAATCTGGCCTTCGGTTTTGATATCGACCGCGAGCTTCCCGGCGACATTCAGTCCGCCACGCTCTTTAAGAGCCGGCATGTCGCCGTCATGCGCCGCGGCCATCCCCTGCTGAACCATCCCAGCGTCAAGGCCGGCATTCCTGTGGGCGCCAAGGTCCTTGCACCCTATCCTTATATTTCGATTTCGATGCCCCAGTGGCGGTCGCTGAGAAACATCGACCTCGCCTGGCGGACTGAAAACCCAAGCCCGGTGCGTATTGAAACGCCCTATTTCCTCTCAATGCCCTATCTGCTCGCGCAGTCTGATGCCTATGCGCTGCTGCCCAGAGAAGGCGCAGAACTCTTGTCCTCACACCTGCCGCTCGCTATTTTGGAAACGGATCCGGCCGACATTCGAGGCTGGAACCCGCAGATCATCTGGCACCGACGCAACAATGCCGACTTTGCGCTGCAGTGGGTGCGCTCGGAAATCTGCCTTTGGTTCAAAAAACACCCGCCCATGAATCCAGAGATGATGCTGGAAGACGAGAACCGTCACCGTTGAAAGCATCGGTTTTAATTTCTTTCTGAAGACTGCTCTCTACAGCCGAATAAAACGTCCTCTGAGCGCCGAAGCTGTTCTCAAAGGACGTTTGCTCAGGCTTCAGTCTCAGAGGGAGACTGACATCAGCCCTCAGTCTTCCTGCCACTCGGCCGAATAGAATTCGAAGCTGCCGTCAGCCAATGTGTTGAAATTCTTGAGGTGCTTGTTGGCCGCCGAGGTCACATCCTCGAACACCAAAAACGCCCACGGCGCATCCTGCCAGACCATTTCCTGCAGTTCCTTATATTCGGCTGCGCGCTTTGCCGGATCCGTATCCGCGAGCGCCTGATCAAAGAGCGCGTCAACCTTCGGATTCTGGTAGTACGCCTCGTTATTCAGGACCGGCGGCTGGTTCTTCGAATAAAGCGCCGGGCGCATGCCCCAGTCCGGGTCAACGGTGGAATTGGACCAGCCAATGATATAGAGGCGGTTGGGCGCCTTCTTCGGATCCTTGTTGCCGTAGACCTGTATGCGCTGCCCGGCTTCAAGCGCCCGTGCCTCGGCCTTGATGCCTACCTGCGCGAGCTGCTGCTGGACGAACTGCATCGTCTTCACGGCCGTCGTGTTGTTATAGGCCGACCAGAGCGTCGTCTTAAAACCATTCGGATAGCCTGCCTCTTTCAAGAGCTCACGGGCTTTCTTTGGATCATAAGGCCAGGGACCAAGCTTAACGGCATTGGGAATCTGCTCAGGAATCACGCCGTCAGCCGGACGCGCATAGCCGCTGTATGCCACTTTGCAGAGCGCCTGCTTATTGATGGCATAGTTGACGGCTTGCCGCACCTTGGGGTTGTCAAAAGGTTTCTCGTTCATATTCATGGACATATAGCGCATAACAACAGACGGCACCACGTTGACCGCCAAATTGGGATTGGCCTTCAGAACCGGGATCTGCTCCACCGGCGCCATTTGTATGTACTGTGCCTCGCCCGTCTGCAGCATCGCCGCGCGGGTACTGTTCTCCACCACCGGCACCCAGCGCAGCGCCTTAAATTTGGGCAGCCCCGGCACGCGGTAGTCAGGGTTGCGTTCAACCAGAAGCTCCTCGGCGGGATTGAAGCGGACCAGCTTATAGGGCCCCGTGCCGCAGGCTTCAAAAGCAAGCGCCTGCTTCGTCTTCGCGCGGGCGAGCAGACTCGGGCAGGCGATTGCAGCTGTGCCGTTGGAGAGCCGTTCAAGGAAAGCCGTCATCGGACTCTTCAAGGTAAAGCGGACGGTGTACTTGTCTGCGGCTTCGATTTTTTCGACAAAATTGAAGAAATTTCGGCGCGTGCGTTTGAGATCCTGACTGGCGCCGAGCTCGAAGCTAAGCTTGACGGCTTCAGCATCCAAGATCGTGCCGTCGTGAAACTTCACGCCTTGCCGGAGCTTAAAGGTATATATGCGCCCGTCCGGACTGATGTCAACAGATTCCGCGAGCTGCGGCGTCGGTTTCAGATTCTTGTCAAACGTATAAAGACTCTCATAAAAGGAGCGGGCCGCAGTACGAGAAAGGTTGTCCGTTGCGTCCCAAGGATCCATTGTCGTGAAACCTGTGTTGACGGCGATGGTGAGGGTTTCGAGGGGAGCGGCATGAGTGCCGGAGGCTGCGGCGGCGAGCATAACGGCAGCGATGCTGCCGACGAGGCGGGACTCGGCAAAGGCTGAGGAGAGTCGATTCATGGGAATCCTCCGAGAAAAAGCGTGCGTCATTTTCAGCATGGATAATCCGGCGGACGATGATTAGGCAGCAGCTCAATGCTGTCCGCAGGTTCTAAGAACGAGCTCGTCATAAAACTTTTCCGGGTGAAGCCCGCAGCGAATTTCTGCGGACGTCTCATCGTTCTTCTTTTTCGAGAATATAAGAGCGGAGCAGAAAACTTTTCTTTACAGACCAAGAGAATTGAATCAGAAGGCTTCACATTTGTTCGGACAACATGTGACGAAATTCAAAAGAGCGGCCGCGGCTCAAACGAGAGGCCTGATGTCTCCCCGCTCGCTTTTAGCGATAGCATTCTCTTTAACGCCGAGGCTGCGCATTCGTCGCTGGGCCGCTCTCTCGAGCCGCCGCCACAGCATGTTTTTTCCGGCTCCTCATCATGTTCTCGCTCACAAACTACCTGCTCTTTCTGCCGGCCGTTCTTGTCATCACGCTGCTGCCCGGACCCGACTTTGCCATTGTTGTCAAAACAGCGCTCCTCTGCGGGCGCCGTCAGGCCCTCGCTTGCGCCTTCGGCATCAACTGCGGCGTAGCGGTGCATACCATCGCAGCCATTCTTGGGATTTCTGCGGTGATTGCCGGTTCCGCAGAACTCTTTGCCGTCCTCAAATGGGCGGGTGCGGCTTACCTCTTCTATCTCGGCCTTCGTTCGTTCCTTGCGTCCCGGCGTCATGAATCTCATGAAGACGGCGCCCCGATTGAAGCTGCGGCGGCCGCCCTTCAGAACGCCAAGGCCGAAACACCTGCCGCCGCCTTTCGAAGCGGGCTCTTTTGCAATCTTCTGAACCCGAAGGTGGTGCTTTTCGTGCTCACGTTCTTTCCGCAGTTTATGGACGCGGCGCTCCCCGCGGGGCCCCAGCTCGCGCTGATGGGCGTCACCTGGGCATTCCTCGGACTTGCCTGGCTTGCCGTGCTCGTAGTGATGATGGATCGTCTTCGTCCGGTCTTCGGACGGCCGGCTTTTCAGCGTTGGCTCAACCGCACGATGGGCATGATTCTCATTCTTTTCGGTCTCAGGCTTGCCGCCGCCCGGAGCTGATGCAAAGGCATCGGCAAAGAGAAAAAATCCGCCGGCCTCTTTTGCCTCAAGCCCGCGGCCCGAAGCATGCCGCAGGGGCTCAAGGACAGCTAAAAGATTATTTCTCTGCAATCGCAATCAGGTGCTCAAGACTCTCACGCGTATGTGCTTTAAGCCGTTTTTCTGCTTCATCGGCCTCACCGGCACAAACCGCTTCGGCAATCGCCTTATGCTCCAGATAGGACCGCTTTGCGCTCCCCGTCTGGTGACGAAGAACGTAGCTGCGAAAAAGATGGAGTCTGGAAACCAAACGCAAATAGACTTCTTTGAGCACGGCATTCTGCGTACAGCCGGCAAGCATCTCATGAATTTTGAAGTTGAGCTGCGTGTAACGGGCGACATCTTCGGCGTCCACGGCTTGAGCCATCTCCTCCACAATGCCTTTGAGCGCAGCTTTCTCGGCCGCTCCAGCCCGCTCGGCTGCCAGACGTCCGATCAGGCCTTCAAGCGTTTCACGCAGTTCGTAGATCTCTTTGACTTGCTCAAGGGTGAGGTTTCCTACCCGGACGCCTCTGTTTTTCTCACAGCACACCAATCCCCGCTCTTCCAAAATGCGGAAGGCCTCACGCACCGGACCGCGCGAAAGCCCCATTTGCGCAGAAATATCCGCTTCCCGCAAAGGCTGTCCGGGCGACACTTTGCCTTGTGCAATCCAGCCTTCGAGCTCTGAACAAATCAGTTCAGGAAGCGATTTGCTCGTCAATAACGCGATTTGAGTGTTTTCGGGCATGTTTATAGCTCACCAAAGATGGTTGAATTATAAAGGTCATCGGATTGTCAGCAATCTGCAATCTACGATCTCTAGACTGCCTCTCATTCCAACTTCAGCAGTGAGGCCATTGCATGAGCGTCGACAAGCTGGCGGTGATCGTAATTACAGACGGTCTGCGCCGTGATTCCATTGAAGCGCTATCAACGCCCGCACTCGAAGCGCTGCGCCGCGAGTCCGTGTGGCTTCGCCGCCACCATTCCGCAGCGCCCTCGGTCACGCGTGTTTGTTCAGCCACGATCGCAACGGGCTGCAGTCCGCTTCGCCACGAACTGGCGGGCAACAAGCTTTGTCTCCTTGACCAAGGAAAGCTCCGGCTCCTCGATGTCGGAGTGCCCTCGTTCTTTTCTCTCTGCCGCGAGCTCCGCGGTCATGTGCTCGGCGTTCCTACGCTCGCCCAAAGAACTGAGGCGGCGGGCGGGCAGCGAATGTACGGCAATGCCTCGCCCGGCGCCGCTTATGTTCAGGATCCGACGCACCGCGGACATGTCTTTCACCGAGCCGGAAGCTTCGGTCCGCGCGGGAAACTCCCGCAAACCGAAGCACTCAATGTGAGCTCGGATCTCGCAGGCGACCGCGCAATGACCGAGCGTTTTATCGACGACCTCGAAAACCAATTGGCCGCCGTGAACCTCCTCTGGCTGGGGCATCCCGACACGACGCAGCACCATTGCCCATTGGGTTCGCCCGAGCACTTGGAAGCACTGCGGCGAACCGATGAGAATGTCTCTGCCGTTTATGCCTGTGTCGATGAACTCCGCAGAAAAGGGAAGGACGTTCTTTTTATAGCCGGCTCCGACCATGGGCACGAAACCGTGTCCGGACTGGTTGACATCGATAAGAAACTCGCTGAGGCGAGCTTTGAGTCAGAACTCGCCTCGGGCCGGCTTGTGACTGCACCCAACGGCACTGCTGCTTTGGTCTATCTGCAGGCTCCTGAAGCCGTGCGGGCACGGCTGGAAGCTTTTTTTCCGGCAGGCCGACTGGCTGAGCGACGTCGTCTGCCGCCGGCAGTTCGAGCTCTGCGGCATTTCCCAGGCACCGGCGCTTGAATTTTTCCTCTCCCTCAAGTCTGATCCCGCGGCCCTCAATCCGTACGGCGTTGCCGGTGAGAGTCTGGCCTGCTTGGTGCCAGGCTCTCCTTACCCCATCGGCTGCGGTCAGCACGGCGGATTCGGTCGTCACGAACAGAGTCCGTACTGCCTTGTCAATCATCCCGACCTCCGTCCGAGCGAGATCTCTGCCGCTACGGATCTCACCCTAATTGCGCCCACGGTTCTGAGGTTTCTTGGACTGTCTGTTGACGGATTGGACGGGGGCTCTCTTCAGCAAATTCTTGGTGTTCCCACTCTTGGAGATTAATCATGGGCAATGCTTTTTCGCTTCACCGCCGCACGCTGCTTCTTGCGTCGCTTGCCGCCGCGGCTCTGCCGAGCTTTCCGGCCGACGCTGCAGTGCGCAGGGAACTTCGCTATGCCACGCTCGGTCTCGACACGTCTGACCCGCACCGGCATACCGGCAGCATTGCGGTGCAGCAATGCTACGCTGAGCCGCTCACTTCCATTGCCGACGACGGCCAAGTCAAACCGTTCCTCGCGGAAAAAGTGACGGTGAGCAGCGACGGGCGCACCTATACCCTGAAAATTCGTCAGGGCGTCAAATTTCATAACGGCGATGTGCTGACCGCCGAAGACGTTGTCGCCAACATCAACCGCATCCGCGAGAAGATCAAGGGCGGGTGGCTCGTTTCGTCGCTCAAAAACGTTGAGAGCCTCTCGGTGCCCGAACCCGGCACGGTGGTGATTGCCTTCGCTCGCCCCTTCGCTCCCTTCATGTCGCTCATGGCAGAGCTCTGGATTCTTTCGCCGAAATCCCCGGGCTGGGACTCCACGATTACGCAGCCGATCGGCACGGGCCCCTTCCGCTTCGGCAAATGGCTCCCGAAGGTCAGTCTGGACGCTCCGGCTTTTGCCGACTACTGGCAAAAGGGGCTCCCCAAACTCGCCGCCGTGCATTTTGACCTTCGCGACGGCACAGACAAGAGCCTTGCCATCCGCTCGGGCGACCTGGATGTTGCCTATGTCAGCAAAGATGCCGCCGAAGATCTGCAGCGCGCGGGCGCCGCGGTCATTGAAGGCCTCAAAGACAGTGCCTGGTACTTCCTCTCCTTCAATAACCGCAAGCCGCGCAAACCCTTTGACGACATCCGCGTGCGGAAGGCTCTGGCCCACTGCATCGATAAGCAGGGTTTCATGAACTTTGTGGGCGGCAGCCGTGCGCAGACAAGCAACCAGTTCGTGGGGGCAAACAACTTCTATTTTGACCGCGCGCTCTATGAGGCCGATGAGTTCAAAAAGCCCGATCTTGAGAAAGCCAAGGCGCTTCTCAAAGAGGCCGGCGTCGATCCCTCGAAGCACACGATTGAATTCGTCTCGTGGCAGGTGCCCTACGCGCAGATTGCCGTGCAGATGATCCGCAGACTGGGCTTCAAGGTGCACCACGTTGCGCTCGACGACATCGGCACGCAAAAGCGGCTGTCACAGTACGACTGGGACCTCACCGTCATGAGCTCCGGCCCGCGCTCAGACATTTATCTGCGCTACGTTCGCCTGATGAGCGAAGGTCCCAACCCCGTTCTCTGGGGCGGCATTCAGGATCCGACGCTCGACAAGCTTATTGCCGAGGCCGCAGAAACGACCGATGCACAAGCCCGCCGCGCAGCCTACCTCAAGGCTTTTAAGCGCGTGATGGAAAAGGGCTACTTCTATGTCATCGGTCTGACGCCCGACCTCATTGCGATCCGCAAGGGCGTCACGGGCTTTCACACGGGCTTTACCTGGGCCTGTCACTGGGCGGACGGCGGCGTGGATCATGCCGACCTGAAGGCCTGAGGCGGAGGCTCAGCATGCTGAAGGCGTCGCCCTCGGGCGCAGACAAGATTCAAAGCTTTCCAGACCTGCAGCAGATACTTCTCTGCGCAGCTCTGGGCAGCATCGTCTTGGCGGCTCTCTTTGCACCGTGGCTCACGGATGTTTCTCCGCTCGACCAAGACCTCATGAACTTAGACCAGCCCTTTTCCCCGGCTCACCCCTTGGGGACCGACAGTCTGGGTAGAGACATACTGGCGCGGCTCGTTTATGGGGCAAGAACTACGCTGGAGATCTCGCTGGGCGGCACCTTCATCGCCTTTTTCCTCGGCGCCGGCATCGGCTTGACGGCGCTTTCCATGGGGCGTTTTGCCGCCGGCGTGTTTTTTGCCTTTATCGATCTGGTGCGCGCGCTGCCGAGCACCCTGATGGCGCTCCTCGTCATCGTGGGGCTGGGCAGCGGTCATTGGCAGCTCATGGCGGCCACCGGCATTGCTTTTTCGCCCCTTGTCGCTTACGTCGCGCGTTCTGTCTATCAGCGCGAAGCATCGCGGGAGTATGTGCTTGCCGCCAGAAGTTTCGGCGGCAGCCGCATGCATATCCTGAAGCTGCACCTCTTCCCAAACATCATGGGCGCACTGATCACCCAGCTGGGCATCGTTTTGCCGCGCTGCATCGTAACGGAGTCGGTGCTGAGTTTCCTTGGACTGGGAAGCTCGCCGGATGAGCCGACATGGGGAAGGATGATTGCCGACGCAGCGCCCATGATGGAACGCGCCCCGCATGAAGTGATCGTTCCCCTGTGCGCCTTGGTGCTCCTCACCTTTTCACTTTCCCTGCTGGCCAATGAATGGCGCGAAAGGCTCGATCCCATACGGCGGCTTGAGCGCTGCTGAGGAACGGAGGTTTCATCATGCATAAGTTATGGCTGCTCGCATCAACTGCCGGCAAGGGTCTCCTGCAGTGCGTCCTGATTGTGGCTCTGACATTTCTCTTTTGCCGGACGATTCCCGGCGACGCGGTTGACGTTTTGGGGCTCGAAGGGGGACTCACTGCGGAGCAGGCTGCGGCCATTCGTCAGGCATTGAAGCTTGACGACCCTTGGCTGGTTCAGTTCGGCGACTGGCTCAGCGCAGCGAGCCGCGGCGACTTGGGACAGTCGCTTCGTTTCGGCCGATCCGTATCGGACATGCTCCTGAATGCCATTCCCGTCACGCTGCAGCTTGCCGGCTGGGCATTTGCGCTGGGGCTCTTCCTCGCGCTCGGTCTTTCACTCTGGGCGGCTGCGCGTCAGTCAGCCTTCGCTGACAGCCTGGTCGAAGGGCTCAATGCCTGGTCCATTGCCATGCCGACCTTTTGTGCGGGCGTTATTTTCATTCTCCTTTTCTGCATTGAACTCCATTGGCTGCCGGTGATCGGAAGCTTCATCCTGCCCGCCGTCATTATGGGGCTTGACAGCGGCGGAACCATCGTCAAGCCCCTGCGTGAAGAGCTCAAAGAATCGGCTGCTCTGCCTTATGTCCGCACGGCAAAAGCCAAAGGACTGGCGCCGCTGCGCATTGCCGTTTTTCACATCCTGCCTAATGCCGCCGGCATTTTGCTTTCGCTTTCCGGACTGGTTGCCGGCAGCCTCGTTGCCGGCACCTTAACCATGGGAATCCTTTTCGGACTTCCCGGCATCGGCAGCCTTGCCCTCAATGCCATTCAAGGACGCGATACCCCGGTGGTTCTGGCCGCCGTGTCCTTTATTGCTGTCTCCCTCGTGCTGATCAACACGGCTGTTGATGCACTGCACAAACTTTTCGATCCCCGGATGACCCCATGACCGCCAACGTACTCGACATCAGTCATCTCACACTGTCGATTGAGCACAAAACCATTCTGCAGGACATCGATTTGACGATCGGCGCGGGCGAAACCGCGGCCCTCATCGGAGAGTCCGGCTCCGGCAAATCCACTTTAGCCCAATGCATTTTGGGACTGCAGCCGCAGCGGAGCCGCCTGACGCCCGAGAGCCGCATTGACTTTTTGGGAGAGCCTCTTCCCATTGAAAACGATGCCCGGATGCGCCGCTGGCGGGGATGCTCGATCAGCATGATTTTTCAGGATCCGATGTCCTGTCTCAATCCTTATCTTCGCGTAGGAACACAGATCCTTGAAGCCCTTAAGCGCGGCTCGGCATCAGACGAGGATCCGCATGCGCGCATGCTCGAACTCCTCGAAATGGTCGATCTGCCGCAGCCCAAACAGACGGCCGGCAAATACCCTTATGAACTTTCTGGCGGCCAGCAGCAGCGCATCATGATTGCCATGGCGCTCGCCAATCGTCCGCAGCTTTTGATCGCCGATGAACCGACGAGTTCTCTGGATGCCTGCGTGCAGGCTGAAATCCTCAAGCTCCTCGAGCGGCTGCAGAAAGCGTTTGCGCTCTCTATGCTCTTTATTACGCACAACATGGCTGCTGCGCGTTTTCTCGCACACCGCGTGTATGTGCTGCAGCACGGCCGCATTGCGGAATCGGGCGACACCGCAGCGGTGTTTGCCCATCCCCGTGAGGCCTATACGGCGGAGCTCATCCGCGCCAAAGAGAATTTGGCCGCCCTTCAGCCCGTTGCCTGCGAAGCCCAAAACAACGCCTCCCCCGTCGGGGAGCTCTCAAACGTCTCCTATGCCTATCCCGCCGCCGGATTCTGCCGCCGCGCTCTGCCGACGCTTAAGGACATCTCTCTGCGCATCTATCCGGGAGAAACGCTCGGCATTTTGGGAGAGTCCGGGAGCGGAAAATCCACCATTGCCAAGCTGCTTGCCGGGTTGGTTCAGCCGAGTCAAGGCAAGGTGTCGCTTTTTGAGGAAGATATCAGCCGTACCCGAAAAATGGCGCTTGCGCTGAGAAAACGCTGCCAAATTGTTTTCCAAAACCCCTTCGGCGCCTTGAATCCCAGGCTCACCGTCGAAGCGGCTCTGCGTGAACCCCTCGAACTCATGAATCTAGAGTCCCATGCCCAAGATCGCATCCGGGAGGCGCTCCAGTCCGTGAGCCTGCCGGAGGATTTTCTCGCCCGCTACCCGCATGAACTTTCCGGCGGCCAGCGCCAGCGTGTAAGCATCGCGCGCGGAATCCTTTCGCACCCCGATCTGCTCATCTGTGACGAAATTGTCTCTGCCCTCGATCCGACGGTACAGGTGCAGGTCCTCCTCACCCTGCACCGTCTGCAGTAGGAACGCCGATTTGCGATGTTCTTCATCAGCCACGACTTGGACGTTGTCGAGCATATCTCCACAAAGATCGCCGTGGTCTATCGAGGAAGCATCGTGGAATACGGACCTGCCGAAGCAGTCATGAACCGCCCGCAGCATCCCTATACCCAAAAACTCATTGAAGCCAACCGCATGGCCAGTACCCGCGCCTAAAAAAACCAGTCCTTTTTTGATTCAGGAATTCACTTATGTCACAGCTTTGCATCAACCACATTCACTATCGCCGTCCGCTGCGCCCCTGTGTTGCCGTCTGCATCGACGGTTCGGATCCGAGCTATCTCGCACGCTACCTCTCCCGCGGGGAGCTCCCAAACATCGCGCGTTTCATCCGGGAAGGTTTCGCCGGCATTGCCCGGTCCTCCGTGCCGGCCTTCACCTGCCCCAACAACATGTCCATCATCACGGGCGTTCCCGTGTCGCAGCACGGTATTTCCGGCAATTACTACCTTGACACGAAAACTTGGGAACCGGTTGTCATGACCGACCCCGAGCTGCTTATGGCACAGACCATTCTTTCGGGCTTCGCGGATGCCGGCGCCCGCGTGGTCTCCATTACAGCTAAAGACAAACTGCGCCGGCAGCTCCAAAAGGATCTCGATCTGACGCGCGGCAATATTTCCTTTTCGGCCGAGTACGCGGATCAATGCACGATCGAGGAAAACGGCATTGACAATGTGCTCACCTATGTCGGCGAACCCCTGCCCGGCAAATATTCCGAAGCGCTTTCGCTCTTCGTGCTGCAGGCCGGCCTGAAGCTCCTTCGTGACCGCCGTCCGGAAGTCATGTACCTCTCGCTCACTGACTTTGTGCAGCACCGCTATGCGCCCGAAGCCCCTGAAGCGCTCTCGTTCTACCAAAAGCTCGACACCCTTTTTGGCCTTCTGGCAGCGGAAGACATCAATCTGGGACTGACCGCAGACCACGGCATGAGCGACATGAGTCTCGAGAATCTCGAACCTCATGTACTGTGGCTTCAGGATAATCTGGATGCCAAATTCGGCAAGGGTGAAGCGGTGGTCATCTGCCCGATCACGGATGCCTTCGTCGCGCACCACGGCGCCTTGGGCGGTCTGGTCCGCGTCTGGAGCAAAGGCAGCGTTTCAACGCAAGAGCTTATCGAAACCATTTCCGCCCTGCCGGAAGTCGACATTGCCGTCGACAAGGAACGCGCGGTGCGCATGTTCGAGCTCTATCCGGACCGCGAAGCGGATGTGGTGGTGCTCGCCAAGGAGCACGTCTGCATCGGCACCAGCCGCTCCAAACATGATCTCAAGGGTCTCTCGGGCCATCGCCTGCGCTCTCACGGAAGCCTCCATGAAATGGAAGTTCCTTTCATTCTGAATCGACCGCTCAATGACGCCTATAAGGAACGTGCAGCCGCAGAAGCGCTTCGCAACCGCCACATCTTTGACTATTTAATCAACGGGACAAACTAAAAGGTGCGCCCGGTCGTCCATATTTGGGCGAGCGCCCGAAATGACCGGCGGGCGGCCGGATAAGTGATCCGCCGCCCGCCCATTAAAGACTTTAAGCTTTCTGCGCTTAAAAAGCGCTTTGGGCTAAGCCGAACACCAGCTCGGCAATCTGCACGGCATTCGTTGCCGCCCCCTTGCGGACCTGATCAGCGCAGCAGAAAAGCACGAGCGAACGATTGTAAACGTCCTTGGGCGCCGAAAGGTCGCGGCGAATGCGGCCGACATAGACGAGATCCTGGTCGCTCGTGAGGAGCGGCATCGGATAGTGCTTCTCCTCGGGTTCATCCCAAAGGCGAACGCCCGGCGCATCCTTCAAAAGCTCGCGGGCTTCTTCGGGCGAGATTTCGTTTTCGAACTCGATCGTAAGCGCCTCAGAGTGCGAACGGATGATCGGCACGCGCACGCAGGTGCAGGAGACGAGCAGATTGTCGTCATGGAGCATCTTGCGGCCTTCATTCTGCATCTTCATTTCTTCGCTCGTATAGCCCTCATCGTTAAAGCCGCCAATCTGCGGAATGAGGTTGTAAGCGATGGGATACGGGAAGACCTTGCAGGGAGCGGGCGTGCCGGCCGGCGCTTTCACCTCGGCCTCAAGCTCGTCGATGCCGCCCTTGCCGGCGCCGGAAACGGCCTGATAGGTCGAAGCGATGAGGCGCTTCACTTTAGCCTTGCGGTGAAGCGGCGCGATGGCCGTAAGACCGATGATCGTGGCGCAGTTCGGGTTGGCAATGAGCCCCTTGCTCCACTTGACATCTTCGGGGTTGACTTCAGGGATGACAAGCGGGACTTCCGGATCCAGCCGGAAGGCGCTCGAATTGTCGACCACCGTGACGCCGAGCTTGGCGGCGTCGGGCAGGAACTTCTTGGCCACATCGTTGTCAGCCGCGCCTAAAAGGAGATCAAGCCCCTTCATGCGTTCGAGACTGGCCTCTTCGACCACGTATTCTTTGCCCTTGAAGGCAAGCTTCGTGCCGGCGCTGCGCGCGCTGCCGAAAAGACGAAGCTCAGCAACTGGGAAATTGCGCTCGGCCAGTACGATCATCATCTGTTCGCCGACGGCGCCCGTGGCGCCGAGAATGCCGACTTTGAGTGCTTTGAGTTCGGTCATGATGGAATTCCTCTGGGTTTGCTTGAATTCAGTTCATCGTGAAGCTTCAAAAAAGGCGTTCTGCCGCTCGAGGGAGCGCGGCTGCCGTCGGGCAGCCCGCTTCCTTCGGCGCAGCAGGCGCCGCTAAGCTTATTTCGTGAAGGTGTTGTAGAGCGCCTGAACGGCTTTCGAAAAGTCCTGCTGAGAGACGCCGACGATGATGTCGATTTCGCTCGAGCCCTGCGAGATCATGCGGATATTGACGTTGGCTTCGGCCAAGGCGCCGAAGAGCTTCGCAGACGACCCCACGCGGGCATTCATATTGCGGCCGACAACGGCAATCAGTGCGATCGGTTCGGGCACACGGATCGAATCGGGCGCAATGGCCTGTTTGATTTCCGAAAGGATTTCGTAAAGATTGTGTTCAACATCCTTTTTGTTGACGACGACATTGAAGGAATCAATGCCGCTCGGCAGATGCTCAATTGAAACGCCGTATTTGTTGAGCACGTCGAGCGCGCCCGAGACGATGCCCACCATGGTGGACATGTTGCGCTTGACGATTTCAATCGAGAGGAACCCCTTCTTGCCGGCGATGCCGGTGACGAGCGGCCCCGTGTCGCGGTCAGAGATCTTGTCGAGCACCAGCGTGCCCGGATCCTGCGGACGGTTGGTGTTGAGCACGTGAATCGGAATGTTGTATTCGCGGATCGGGAAGATCGCGTCTTCGTGCAGAACGCTCGCTCCCATGTAGGAGAGTTCGCGCAGCTCCGCATAAGTGATCTTCTCGATGTTCTTCGGATTGGGCACAATGCGCGGGTCGGCCATCAGGAAGCCCGACACGTCCGTCCAGTTTTCGTAGAGGTCCGCCTTGAGGCAGCGCGCGAGAATGGAACCCGAAATGTCCGAGCCCCCGCGGGTCATCACCTTGATCTTGCCGTCAGGCGTCGTGCCGTAGAACCCCGGCATAACGAAGCGGCTGTTCTTTTGCAGAACGCCCTTCAGGTTTTCCGTCGTCTTCTCAAAATTAAACGTGCCGTCAAACTCCATCGCCACGACATCCTTGGCATCCACAAAGGGGAAGCCGAGGAAATCGGCCATCAGACGGGAGGTGAAGTATTCGCCGCGGCTCGCAATGTCGTCAATCGTGAGGTCGGGGAGCGCTGCGCGGAATCGGCTGAGCTCTTCCTCAATGGGCGTATCGAGGCCGAGCTCGGTCTTAATCTCGAGAAGCCGCCCCTTAATCAAATCAAAGACGGGCTGGCAGTCCACGTGATATTCAATATGGGCGCGGCAGAGGTAGAGGAGGTCGGTGAGCTTATTGTCTTTAGGGGTCTTGCGCCCGGCAGCGGAAATAACGACGAAGCGTCGTGACGGATCGGCCTCGATGATGGCCTTGACTTTGCGGAATTGTTCTGCGGAAGCACAGCTGCTGCCGCCGAATTTCGTGATCTTAAGCATGATTAGAGAGTCTGTTGGGTTCAGGGTTCGGGTTGAAAGGTCATGAATTCGCCGGTTTCGCGGGCAGCACGGGCGAGTTCTTCGAGGGTGCGGTCGGGCAGAATCCCGTGGGCGGTAAGCCCGGCTCCGCGAAGCAGCCCCGCGTCATAGACGGGGGGCGCCGCGACGGGAAGAGGCTCGACCCGCCGTGTTCGAATGCTTGTCAGGTCCTGCAGGACCGCATCGGCGGTCGGCCGGCCGCCGGCGCCCTGACCGTAAAAAGAGAGTCTGCCGACCAGGTCGCCCTCAAGCGTCACGCAGTTGAAGTTGCTGCGCACCTGTGCTTCAAGTGATTCGAGCGGAAGCACAACAGGCGCAACGCCCAAGGCAGCGCGGTTGTTGGTGCGCTTAAAAAGCATCATGTGGCGAAGGGTTTTGCCTTCGCGTTTTAAATCGTCGAGGAAGGACTTCGTCACTTTCTCGATGCCGAGCACCGGAAAATCGTCCTTAAACGGGGCGCCGCAGGCCACAGAAGCGGAAATAACGGCTTTGTTGGCGACGTCAAAGCCGGCGATGTCAGCCGTCGGATCAGCTTCGGCATAGCCGAGCGCCTGCGCCTCCTTGAGCGCCTCATCAAAATCCATGCCGAAGCGGTCCATGCGGTCGAGGATAAAGTTCCCCGTGCCGTTCAGAATGCCGTGCATGGACTCAATGCGGTCGATGCGCGCAGCTTTTTTGAGATTTTCAATCCAGGGAATGCCGCCGCCGCAGCTTGCTTCAAAGAGGAGGGGCAGCCCCTTAGCATGCGCAATGCCGAGGAGCTCCTCATAGTTGGCAGCGAGCGCTGCCTTATTGGCGGTGACGACGGCTTTGCCGGCGAGGAGCGCCTCACGAATATACGTGCAGGAAGGTTCAATGCCGGCAAGCACATCGACAACCACATCGACCTCAGGATCATTGATGATCTCGGCAAAATGCTCTGTCATGAGCGGGCCGCCGGCTTTCCCCGGGCGGCGCAGAATGTGGCGCAGTTCAATGCCGCAGTCGCGCTCGGCGAGCTGTTCGGCAATACTGCGGCCAACCGTCCCAAAGCCGAGAAGTCCGATCTTGAGCATGTCTTCCTCCGTTCCAATGTCCTCATGTCGCTCATCCGGAATCGCAAAAGCAGCCGAGCCGATGGCCTGCGAATCCGACGGTATGTCAAATCGCGCCGGCGGGCGCGGAAAGCTCGTCTGATTCAATGGATTCATCGGCAGCTCCCGTTTTTGTGAATTTCGAGAACCGGCACCGCATCGCGCGGCCGCTCTCCCTAGAGGCAAAGCACTTTGCGCGGCGCTGACGTTTGAACGTTGAGATGATGTTCAGGCGTTTCGCCTGAGGTTGCTGGATAGGTGTTTATAGATGGCGGCGGGTCATCCTGAAGGGCCTCAAGGCTCGCGGCTTGACGCTTCCCCCCTGAGGCTTGCCGACCGGATTCGAATCCGCAGGTGCGCCGGAGGAAGACTTCAATATTCCGCGCGCTGGGGTTCTTCACGAACAAGCGCCGCTTCGCGTGCGTCTTTGGACTATCCTACCTGAGTGCCCTTGAGGAAAATATCTCAGTAATGATGGTAAAAAACCTTAGATGTTCTGCGCGAATACGGACAAAGGCCAAAGAATTCTGTGCAAAAGCGCCCTTTTGAACCGCATTCGCCCCGCAGAGGTTTGCGTTAAGTAGGATGATTTCCAATCAGCGTGCGTCTGCCCAACATCTTAAGCGACAAAAACACTTCCATAAGAAATTGTTTTTCGTGTTTTACACGCTTATCCGTCTCCGGCAGACTTACCACTGCAAAAAAACGGCAGACTGAAGACTGAAAGAAGCCGCCGCACCTCAAAGAAAACAGCAGGAGTTCATTGCATCATGCGCTATCACAGCACCCGCAGCCTCGATCAGCAGCTCACCAGCCGCGAGGCCGTTCTTCAGGGGCTGGCCGCCGACGGCGGTCTTTTTGTGACCGACGAGCTGCCCGAGCTTCACATCGACCCGGCTTCGCTCACCGGCGGATATGCGGGCGCAGCCCGCCGTGTGCTCGGTACGCTGCTCCCCGACTTCAGCGCCGAAGAAATCGCCGGCGCGGTGGAGGCGGCTTACGGAAATACCTTTGCCGATCCCGCGGTCACTCCGGTGACGAAAATCGGCAGCATGCACCTCCTTGAGCTCTATCACGGCCCCACGGCCGCCTTCAAGGACGTAGCGCTCCAGATGCTCCCTCAGCTCATGAGCCGCGCCTTGGCCGGCACCGGCCGCCGACTCGTGATTGCCACGGCAACGAGCGGCGACACCGGGAAAGCCGCGCTTGAAGGGTTCGCTGACGTTCCGGGCATCGGTATTGCAGTCTTTTACCCTGACGGGGGCGTGAGCGCCATTCAGCGCCTGCAGATGGCAACGCAAAATGGCGTCAACGTGGAAGTTGCGGCGCTCCGCGGGAATTTCGACGATGCTCAGAGCGCGGTGAAGGCGCTTTTCGCTTCACCGCTCAAAGCCGAGCTCGCCGCGCGACACATTACGCTCACGAGCGCCAATTCCATCAATATCGGCCGCCTTGCGCCGCAGGTGGTTTATTACTTTGACGCCTACCGCCAGCTCGCAGAAGCCGGCGTCATCCGTCAGGGCGAACGCATCGACTTCTGCGTCCCGACGGGCAATTACGGCGACGTGCTTGCCGGCTGGTTTGCCAAGACGCTGGGGCTCCCTGTTCGCCGCCTTATCGTTGCAAGCAACGCCAACCATGTCCTGAGCGACTTCCTCGAAACGGGCATCTACGACCGCCGCCGAGATCTCGTGCGGACTTCTTCGCCCTCGATGGATATTCTGGTCTCGAGCAACCTCGAGCGAGCGCTTTACTATCTCGACGACATGGATCCCGTGCGCACGGCCGCACGCATGGCCGCTTTGAAAGCGGACGGCATCTACCGGATCGAACCCGAACTGCTCGATAAATTCCGCGCCGTCTACGGCTGCGGCTGGCTTGACGATGCCGCAACGTCCGATGCTGTGCGCGAAGCCTGGGAAACCACCGGGCGGCTCATCGACCCGCACACGGCTGTTGCCTGGAAGATTGCGCAGGAGCAGGCGTCTCCGGAAGTGCCGATGGTGGTGCTCTCCACCGCCTCGCCCTTCAAATTCTGCCGCGACGTCTTCAATGCCCTTTACGGTCCTCTGAAGTTAAAGAGCACGACGCCGGAAGCCGCAGCATTCGAATATATGGATGCACTTGCTGACTCCACGGGTGTTGAACCCCCGCAGTGCCTCTCAGCACTTCGCACGCAGTCCGTGCGCTTCAACGCGGTCTATGACGTCGATCAGGCGCCTGAACGCGTGCTTGCCGCAGCCGCCAAGCTCTGACGCTATGCAAATCATAGGCAGCGGCCGAGCGGCATGGAGCCCCTTTGCCGCTGCTTCGTCTCTATTCTTTCCATCGCGAGCAGTCTCATGCAGATCACCGTACGTGCTCCGGCCTCCACTTCGAATCTCGGCCCGGGTTTTGACATCTTCGGCCTGGCACTTTCGCTCTACTCCGTTTTCACTTTTGAGCGTGCTGAAGCGCTACAGATTTCCGGCTGTCCGGAAGCTTTTCAAAATGAAGACAATCTGGTGCTTCAGGGCTTTCGAGAAGTCTTCCGTGAAGCCGGGCAGACGCCCTTTCCCGTGAAGCTTCATATTGACGCAGAGGTTCCCGTTGCCCGCGGCCTGGGCAGTTCAAGCACCTGCATCGCCGCCGGCGCTGCCGCAGCCAATGCTTTCCTCGGCAGTCCCTTTGCAAAAGACGAGCTCTTTCAAATTTGCGCTCGCTTTGAGGGACACCCTGACAACGCCGCCCCTGTGACATTCGGCGGCTTCACCGCGTCTTTTGCCGCGGATGAACGCTTTCACGCGCTCAGTATGCCGCTTGATGCAAATTGGAAGTTTGCCGTCATCATCCCCGACTATGAAGTGCGCACGGCTGACGCCCGACGTGCAATGCCTAAAGAAATTGCCGTTAAAGCGAGCGTCTTTACGACCTCTCATGCCATTGCCATGATTGAAGCGCTCCGCTCCGGCAGCGAAGAACTCTTGGCCGAAGCCTGTCAGGACGTGCTTCATGAACCCTGCCGGCGCAAACTCATCAAAGACTACGATTCGGTGCGGGCCTCTGCTAAGGCTGCAGGGGCGCCTGCTTTTTTCATCAGCGGATCAGGCTCAACGATGATTGCGCTCACAAAGTCTGAGACCGTTGCCGAGCGTTTCATTGAACTCGTTCGTGCTCGTCATCCGAATTTTGCGGGTCACGTGCTCCATGCCGCTGCTGACGGCGTGCGTGTTGAAACGAAATAATGGCTGCAGCAGCCCCGTGATCAGGCGAATTGACGAACATGCTTTTCGCAATTCGCCGGAATCAAATCGAACATCGAAAACTCGAGCTCTGCGGCTTTCGAGTTTCTGCATTATTTTAATTTGAACGCTGATCTAAAAATCTTCCAGCACCAGTTTTCTTTCATTCTTACTCAGGTATGAAAGACAGTAAGCGTCCCATCGCTTCCGGCAGACGGTAAAACAAGGGGCGGTTTTCATAAAACGAGGCTTCGTGCATACATGTGGGTAGGCATCGCCTCGATGCGGGGCTGAACCCCCTGATGCAGAAGGAATTTGCGCATCCTATGTCCTGCGGGCGAATCCTGCAACGTTGATTTCTCTGAGCTTATCCACTCCTCGAATTCGGATTACGTCGTTGCGCGGTAGTCCGAGGCTGTCTCGGGTCAAGGCCCGGAGCCATTTAATGGAGGGAACCCGACGCGCAGCGTCGGGGAGGAGGCCGTTCATTGGCGGAGAGGCCTTGACGCGCCCCCACAAGGAACAAGCCTTGGGCTTGGGAGGAGAAGTCATGGGCGCGTCAGCGCCCTTGGCTGATCCTCCCGAGCCTCACGGCGGCGAGTGCGGGAGGGTTTCAGGGAGGGCGGAGCCCTCCCTGAGGACGGCCTCACGAAATCTGGGCGCGCTCACAAGCAAAAGGACCATGGCATCTGTATGGTTAGCTTCCAAACTACAACCGAGATGCACATGGCCCGAGCGAGTACTTTATGGGGGATGCTCTTTAATGTCAAACAGGCGTCTTTCACCGAGCCCGATATCCTCGAAACGGAGGACGTCGAGCCGTTCCTCTGTCTGCACGCCACCGTTCACAAGCGCTACCGCTGCCTCTGCCCGCATTGCGGCCGGTCCTGCCTTGCTATGAGGAGAACCGGGACCTAAGGACTTGGCGCGCCTCGGACTTCAACGGCATGAAGATCTTCATCCGTGCTTCGACCCCCCGCGTCTCATGCCCGGAGCACGGCGTAGTCGTCGCCGCGGTTCCCTGGGCCTATCACGATTCCAGCTTCACTGCCGCCTTCGACCGCACCGCGACTTGGCTCGCCACGCATCTTCCGCGCTCCACCGTCTCCGATCTCCTCCTGATCGACTGGAAGACCGTCGGCCGCTGCATCTCCCGAACCCTTGGGGATCTGGAGCCGGATCCTTCTCGGCGCCTCGACGGGCTCGTCCGCATCGGCGTCGATGAGACCAGTTACCGCAAGGGCTACAAGTACATCACCGTCGTCGCCAACCATGACACCAACACCGTCGTCTGGGCACGAGGGGTACGGCATGAACATGTTCGAGAAGTTCCTGAAGATGCACACGCCCGAGCAGCGCAGCTCCATCAAGGCCGTTTCCGGCGACGGTGCCAAGTGGATCGATCAGTGCATGGCGGAGTACCTTCCCAACGCCGAGAGATGCGTGGACCCGTTCCACTTCATCCAGTGGGCGGGGGATGCCCTCAACGACATCCGCCGCAAGACCTGGCAGGAACTCCGGAGCATCGCCCGCGATCTGAAGAGGCGGCTCGATGACTTGACCCGTGGCGACGATGCGGCGCCGTCTGCCGGCGAGATTGAGAAGGTGCAGACGAGCATCAAGACCAAAGCAGCGCTCGTCAAGGCCGTCAGAGGGGCGCTGTACCCCGTGGGCAAGGATCCAGACAACCTCACCGAGCGGTAGGCCGCAACGCTTCAGTTCATCGCCGACACGGATCCTCGACTTTATCGGGCCTACCTGTCCAAGGAATGGCTGCGTGCCATCATCAAACTTCCCGCCGACGAAGCCGCGACCGAACTCAAGCGCTGGTACTTCAAGGCCACGCACAGCCGAATCCCTGAGCTCGTCGAGCTTGCCCACAAGGTCCGGCGTCATGAAGCCGGCATCCGGCAGGCCCTCTCTCTCAAGCTCAACAACGCCCGGATCGAAGCGGCCAACAACAAGATCAAGCTCATCATTCGGAAGGCCTACGGCTTCCGTGAGGTGAAGAACCTCATCGACATGGTGATGCTCGTCTGCTCGAACCTGAGGATTCCTCTTGAGCATCGAGAGGGCAGAGATGGTAAGAAGCGCTCAGGACATTTGTAACGGTATTTCCGCAGGGCTACCCACAACTATGCCTGAAGAGCCAAAAATTGCTTAACCGATAACCTACAAGCCGCAAAGGAATTAAAACCTGAGTGGCATAACTGTAGGGGTCAAGATTTGTCCGCTAGGGGGTCAACCTACCTGACCGTTGACAATGCTGCAGGCACAGAAAGAATCAGTCTTGCAGGAAACCCAGATTGAATGGGCGGAGAAACAACCAAAGAAGGGAGCAGTTACAACAAGGGATTAGTTTAAAGGACACAATCAGGGCAGCTCACAGCCATCCGCCCGCTGGACTCCTCGCTGTGAGCCGAAAAAACGTAAAAAACGAACATCAACAGGTAGGTCAATTTGTCGTTCGTTTAGATAGGTCAATTTATCGTTCGCTTGACAATGAAGTTGGCGGTTCACGATTCGAAGCGACGGAAGCCGCGTACCGAGGGAAACTGTTTGTTTAGACGCTTGCTCAGGCTCTGCGTATGAGCATGCTGAGCAAAGCTCGAGAAGTGCATGCAGTCCATCCGGATCAGAAAATACCAGAAGAATCAATGCGCAAGCTCATTACCCAGCTTCAGTGCATGCAGGCTTATAAACATCGGACAACCAATGCCTTTGTCCTTGGCACTGTCGCTAAACGCCATCGGGATCTGCTGGCTCTGCTGGGGATAACAAAACTCCCGAAGACTGTTTGCCGTTTTAGTTAGGGTCTAGTTATTTGGGAGTTTAGGTATGAACAGATGAGTGACTCATCAATTATTTTACTTGTCGTAATCCCTTTCTAATCAGGGCTGTCTTTCGACATTGGATGGCGAAGGGTACGGGCACGCTGATGGATTGTCGCAATCCCTTTCTAATCAGGGCTGTCTTTCGACTGGAAAGAGTACTGGGAAAACGTTTGGAGAATCTATGTCGCAATCCCTTTCTAATCAGGGCTGTCTTTCGACTAGTAGAAGAGGGGCTTCCCATTGTGGAAGATCTCGTCGCAATCCCTTTCTAATCAGGGCTGTCTTTCGACTTACTGAAGAGCAGGTAGGCAGCGCATTCAAAGTCGCAATCCCTTTCTAATCAGGGCTGTCTTTCGACGGGTCGTATGACTCCTCGTTTAAACTCAATTTTGAGGTCGCAATCCCTTTCTAATCAGGGCTGTCTTTCGACTTACATTAATTTCTGCCTTGATAGGTATATCGTCGCAATCCCTTTCTAATCAGGGCTGTCTTTCGACTCTACCTTTCCAAAAATATTTCATATTTATCAATTAAATGCGGTAATGTCCAATAAGGGCAAAAAAGTGAATTTTGGTGCATTTGATCGATATCAAATATTTTCAGCAAGCCGCTGTCAATGAACTGTCCAATTTTACGCATGAAATCCCTCCAGATCCAGCTTGGGAGTACTCAGCTTCAGCAGCTCTGAGAGAGCTCCGGAAACTCGGATAGATAAATGCCATCGGGAAGCGGTGCCTGCCCCAAAGCAATTTTGATGCCTCGTTCCGGAAGGGCGTAGAACCGAAGACCGTCCTTTGACGAGTCGATGATCTGTTCGGCCTTCTGACGGCACTTTGCAAACTGCGCTTCACTTCCCATAAGCAGAAAGACACTTTTCTGTATGGGCAACGCATACTCGCAGAGAGCCTTGTGAAGACGTTGAAGACGTGACGGGTTGGTGACGTCGTAGGCAATGATGAAGTGCATCAAATCTCCTCCGCACACATAGGTGCACAACGGAGGACCTTGTATTCAACAAGACGGCATTCGAGTTGGTTCATTTCGTCGGCGCCAAGTTCCCGACCGCGAAGTTCCGGACGGAGACTTAACTCCAGCGTGAAGAAACGCGCGCCCCTTTCGCAGACCTCGGCAGCAGCCTTCATCGGCAGCGTACCTTTAAGCACAAAAATGAAGCCGCCGCAGCAAAGTGCTGTCGGCGGCTTAAGAGGGCGCCTGCAGCGCATCAGCGCTGCAGATCCTGCGGGCAATTAATTTTCGTTGCCCGTCGGCGTGAGACCGTGGCGAGCTGCCCAGGTCCAGGGGTTGGCGAGCCAGTCAATCAGGATTTCGCGCTGCGCCTGATCAATCTTGCCGACCTCAACGGCCTTGTCGAGAACCAACGTGAAGTCGAGCAGCTCGTGGCAGACAACCTTCTCGTTCTGGAAGAGCTTGATCGTTTCATCGATCCCGAAGGACGTGATGGCGAGGCAGTCCTCCACAATCCCATCTTCAGCCTTGATGCCTTCGATGGCCGAGAGCAGTGAAAGACCCGTCGAGATGTGATCCTCAATAATGAGAATGCGCTTGCCCTTCACGGAGGAACCTTCCACACGGCTGTGGTCGCCGTAGGTCTTCGGGCGCTGGCGCACGAAGATTGAGGGTTTGCCGAGGCGATAAGCCAGAGCTGCCGCGTGGGAAACACCGGCGCCTTCAACGCCGGCAATGATGTCGAACTTCAGACCGAGCTGGGCAATGCGCGAGCACATCGTTTCGATGATGTCGCGCCAGGCATCCGGGTGCGCGGTCAGCGAGCGGTTGTCGACGTAGATCGGCGTGACGAGACCGGACTTCAGACGCATCGGGCTGTCGGTCATGAAGGAGACAGCGCCGTAGTTGATGAGGTGGCCGGCGAGGATGTCGTTGGCAATAGGGGAAACGTACATTTGGAATTGGCTCCTCAGTCTGAATTAGTCGATGCCGATCGCCTTGCGGCCGTTGACGGTGGCGATCTTCACAAGTTCGTCGAAGTAGTCGAAGCGGCAGCCCGTAGCGAGCGTGGTCATTTCATGCCACATATCGCCGGCGTTCCAGGGAACCATGGCGTCGCAGACATTGTCGGTGCCCAGTGCGACCGTGATGCCGGCCGGAACCATTTCATCAACCGGCGTCATGGAGTTGTGCATCGGCACGAGCTCTTCGGAGCGCGGCGTATCAATCCAGGCCGTCGGGCAGGCGATCATCATCATTTGAGCGCGGCGCATCAGTGCATAGAGGCGTTCGCGGTAGGCCTTGGAGTGTGCGCCGATCGAAATGCCGTGAATGGCGACCACGCGGCCTTCCATACCGTGCTCGATCGTTTTTTCGCAGAGCTGCTCGGTTTCGTATTCGAGCGACTCATTGAACTGGTCAACGTGCACGTGAACCATCTTGTTGCGTTCTTTGGCCGTCGAGAGAATGATGTCGAAGGCTTCAGCTCCCTTGCCGTAGTCGCGTTCGTCGCGCTTAGGCAGCGCGCCGATGATGTCCACGAGATCGGCGCCGATGTCGAACCACTTGCGGGCTTCCGGATGGATGACGCCCTTGAGGGTCTGATTGGCAAACTTGACAGTCAGCTGGTCCTGATAGTGCTCGCGGGCACGCAGACCCGCCATGATGGCGCGGTCTTCGCTCTGCGGGTCGATGTCGACAAAGGTGGCGAGGGCGGTCACACCTTGGGCGATCTGATTTTCAAAGAAAAGGCTGAAGCGGCGGTAGAAATCTTCTTCAGTAGATTCGCGCTTCAGCCGATCCAGCGCATCCCACTTCTGCTGCAGCGTGCAGGTGCGGCGCATTTCAAGCACGTCGGGCGAGAGCGTATAGGCACGGTCGGCGTGTGCATGCGTGTTGACCCAGCCGCCCGCGGCTTTGATCGCGGGCTCGATCATGTCGCGGATCGTCAGAGGGGCGTTATCAGTCGTGGACATTGACGAAACTCCTTGGGAGAGAGAATAGTGGGAATCCTAACTCTATGAAAACGCCGCGCCCGTGGGCTTCACGAATGCGCGGCTTAAACTTTCGAGAGTTTATAGAACGCTATTATTCTTCGCCAATGACAGCAACAATTATTTACATATTATATCGGCAGGAATGACTTTTCAGCGCTCTGCCGGCTGATGCATGAAATCGATTGGATGTTGTTTAAGCGGATAGATCTTATTGATTTTATTTATAAAAATTTCGGATGCGTGACTGACGGAAAACCAGAATAGTCAGCCATGAAAAGAGTCCGCAGCCGGCAACAATGGCGCCTGCCCGCATCCAGGGCTCTCCCCATGCCATGCGCTGAAGAATAAGTTCCCACGCGGAGCGCAGCCACTCAATGCCCCAGAGGACGAGAAGTGCGCTTTGCAGCCAGACCATCCAGCGTTTCGGAATGAAAAGGAGCGGCACGGCAAGGAGCGGTAGCACTGAAACAAAGAGCCCCAAGCCATGAAAGAGCAGGTGCGCCGCAAGCAGAATGTGAGCGAGGACAGGCAGGATAAGAAGCAGAAAAGGCATGGTTACTTGCTTTTATTGTTTTTGGGGGGCTGGGACGCTGACGGGGTTTGGGCTGCGGGTTTCACTGCCGGTTTAGCCCGGGCGGTGTTGCGGGGCTTGTCCGGCGCTTTGTGGACCAGTTTGTCGACGACGTGACCCACTGCCATCAGCGGGTGAGAAAAAATCAGACGGGGGCCGGCCCAGCGCATGACTTGCCGCGCAGTTTCCCGTTCGGCGGGTTTATAGCAGTGAATCTTGCAGCTGCCGCAGACGGGTTTCTCTTCGCCGTAGGGACAGCAGGCAAGACGTTTTAAGGCATAGTCGAGAAACGCCTGACATTTGGGGCAGAGCATATGGACGCTCGTGCCATGGTGATAACTGCAGAACTCCTCGACCATCACCCGCATTGTTTGAGCTTCACTTTTCAAACGGGGGAGATCCTGCAGTCTTGACATGCGGTCCGGACGCGGTGCAGGCCGTGCATTTGATCTCGCTGGTTTGGATTTGGGGTCAGGCGACGGGGCGGAAGAAACAGAAATTGGCGCAGGGATTTCAGACATGGCAGAAAGAGCAGACGAGTGCCGATTGTTTTTGTCCGCCGGCCGAGGTCTTTGGCGGCGGGAAGGAAAACAAGTTTGCTCGAGCGTAACATTGACGGATCGAAGAATACCTTAATTATGCTTTTTTGATGCAACATTTTCGTCAAACAGCATTCCGGGCAGACATTTCTACTTCAAAGGAAAAAACGATGACTATCTATGACCCGACCGCGCTGCGCCGCGAGCTCCATGAAATGCCGGAACTCGCGCTCAACGAGAAACGTACCAGCGCTTATGTTGCTGAAAAACTGAAGGCTCTCGGCATTGAGACGCATGAGAATGTGGGCGGATCAACGGGCGTCGTCGGCATCATCCGCGGCGCGGAACCGGGGCCCGTTTTCATGCTCCGCGCCGATATGGATGCGCTCCCCTTTGTCATTGACGGGAAGCCCTGCTGCATTCATGCCTGCGGGCACGACGGGCATACCGCTATGCTGCTTGCTGCAGCGAGCAGACTGAAGGACAAAATCAAACGCGGGACGCTTAAGCTCCTCTTTCAGCCGGCAGAAGAAACCCTTCAGGGGGCGCCTGTCATTATTAAGGCCGGCGTCATTGACGACGTGGATTACGCACTGGGCGCCCATATTCGCCCGATTCAAGATGTCCCGGCCGGCATGCTCTGCGCAGCAGTTCGGCATACCGCCTCAACCACTCTCACGATTGTCATTAAAGGGCGCGGTGCTCACGCATCCCGTCCGCATCTCGGCATCAATGCCATTGACGCGGCGTGCGCCTTAATGAACGGCATTCAGGCGATCTGGCTTGATCCGAAGATGTCTTGGTCGGCGAAGGCGACGCAGATTCATGCTGACTCAGGAGCCACCAATACGGTGCCGGATCTTGCCCGCATTACTTATGACTGCAGGGCGCAGACCAATGAACTGATGGACGATCTGCTCGCGCAGATCCGCCGAGTGGCTGCCGGCACTGCGGCAGCCTACGGCGCCGAGGCGGAAGTGATTCTGCGTGATCAGAGCCCGGCTTGTCTCTATGACGACGATTTTGTGGCGGAAGTGGCTGACGCCATCAAGGAAACCGCTGGCCCAGATAAGCTCGCGCCCGACTGCGGCGGCGGCGGGGAAGACTTCCATAACTACAAGCTGGCTCGTCCTGAAATCAAGGCCGCCTATTTTGGCGTGGGTGTCGGAGCAGCGCCGGGACTTCATGCTTCCACGATGCATTTTGACGATACGCTGCTGCCGCTCGGCGTGGCAGTTTTTGAAAACGTTGTGCTTCGTCATCTCGGCTGAGCGGCGTTTTGGGCGATTGGATGGCCTGGTTCCGGCGCAGTTAAGCCGGAACCGGCATGAAAAAAGGCCGCAGTTCATGTTTTATTTGAACTGCGGCCTTTAACTTCGCCGGTAGAAGGATTAAAGACTCATACGCAGAATCTCAAGGACGCCGCTGCGGCTGATCGGACGTAGTGCGCCGTCAAAAGACCACCAGATCTTGGCCACATGATCGGCCATTTCTTCAAAGTGCTTGTCGTCGATGCCGACTTCGGAGAGCTTAGACGGCAGGCCGATGGATTTGAAGAATTCGGCCGTTTTTTCGATAGCCTTTTGAGCGTTTGTCATGACGTCGTCCTGGGGATTCAGCTGCCAAACGCGAACGCCATACTGCGCAAAGCGAGGAGCCGTTTCCGGCGTCAGGCTCCAGCGCATCCAGTTGGGCGTGAGAATAGCGAGACCGACGCCGTGGGTGATGTCGTAGAAGGCAGAAATCTCATGCTCCATGCCGTGGCAAGGCCAGGGACTCGGCGTACGGCCGATCGAAAGGAGGCCGCAGCAGCCAAACGAACTCACCATCATGAGCTGGGCGCGGGCTTCATAGTCGTCGGGTGCCGCAATGGCCTTGGGCGCATACTCAAAAACCGTCCGCAGAACCCCTTCGCACATAGCATCCGTGAAGGGATTGCCTTCTTTAACGAGATACTGCTCGAATGTGTGAGAGATGATGTCCGCCGATCCGGCCGCTGTCTGATTGGCCGGCACCGTGATGGTGTAGGTCGGATCCAGAATGGAGGCCTGCGGAAAGAGATTTGAGGCGGCGAGGAACATCTTTTCATTCGTCGCCGAATTGCTGATGACGCCGGAATTGTCGTAGTCGCTGCCCGTAGCCGACAAGGTGAGCACGGCGCAGAAAGGAATAGCACGGCCAATGCGGCTGTGGTCGAGCACTAAATCCCAAGGGTCGCCGTCATAGTAGGCGCCGGCAGCAATGCACTTCACCGCGTCAATCACGCTGCCCCCGCCGGCAGCAACGATGTAGTCGATTTTTTGCGCTTTGCAGAGTTCAACAGCACGCCGAATCGTGGAAATTTTCGGATTGGGTTCGATGCCGGAAAAGTCGAAGACTTCGTAATCAGAGAGCAGCTCACGCAGTTTGTCGTACAGACCGATGCGGCGAATGCTGCCGCCGCCCATCGCAAGCAGGATGCGGCTGCCTTTGGCAGGCAAAAGAGAAGGGAGCTCATCAATGCGTCCGCGGCCGAAGATGAGATGTGTGGGCAGATAAAGATCGTAGTTTTCCATGGGGATCTGAATTTTTTAAAAAAGGAAATAAACCATCAAACCCCTTCACTTGGAATGGCGTTTGAAGATTGAACTGTTGAGCAGTATTCTGCCGCTCGGCGGGGACGGCGAAAGCGCGTTTGCAGTCAAAGAACTGCCTGAATTTCTCACCAGTCAACTGCAGCCTTTTTTTGCCGGCATGCAGTCGAAGACCATGGGGTTCCGGGCGAAGAGTTGTTTAATGGCCCAAAGCCAAAAATTCAGCCCTCATATTGGTTAGGAAGGCAAAGCAGCCAGTGCTGCGCTGGTTATCGGCCGTCCCCTGGACGGCTGGATATTCAAGATTAAAAAAGATCAAGGGCGGCTAGGCTCTTGAATGGATAGGAGGCTAGGGAAGTTGAGCGCTTTGCTGAAAGCCTCGCGAGGAAGTCACAGCTGAGTCACCTTGATGCCGGCACGCTCGAGAAAGTCCAGTCCCTCGCGGCTTCTGTAAAGCTCGTGATAGAAAACCTGTGAAATGCCGCATTTTTGAATCAAGAGCGCGCAGTGGATGCAGGGGCTGTGCGTAATAAAAATCGCAGCATCTTTGGAGGAATAGCCGTTTTCGGCGAGCTTCGCGATGGCATTGAGCTCCGCGTGCTGGACCTCCGGACGGGTGACGAGTTTGCCGTCAACTTCCATTTCACAGCAGTTGTCGTACCCCGTCGGCATACCGTTCCATCCAAAAGAAATAATGGAGTGGTTTTTCACGATGACGCAGCCAACCTTGAGTCGCTTAGCGTAGCTGCGCTCCGCGGCAATCTGTGCGATACGCATATACATCTGGTTGTCTTTGACGATATCCATTCCATTGCTCCAATGACAGCTGTTGCGGTGAGCCGAAGCGAAGAATGAATTCTAGCGAGTCAAAGCGCGGGTTTCAGAGGTGATCTCAATAAGCTTTTTGGGTATCTTGCAAAAGACGAACGCCTTCCAGATCGCTGTCGGGAAGGCGTTGAGCAGCTCAATGTCTGCGCTTAGTTCAGAGTGAAGGCTTTTTCAAGATTAATCGGGAAAGCCTGATAGCCGAACGTATCCCAAAGGACAATATCGACGACAGGTGTCGTTTCTCCCCACTTGTATTCACAGATATGAGGATTAAGGCGGCCGAGCTTATTGCCTTTCTTTTCCGGAGAAGCGCCGAGACCGGCTGTCGACCAATACACCATCATCGTGTCGGTATCTTCCATGTACTTTGTGAGACCAGTTACAGGACTGAAGTACGGATGGCCGAGTTCCTTGCCGACCTCCCAGATCTGTTCTACCGTCATCTTCTTTTGATCGATCTTATAGATCACCGCGCGCGAATACTTCATGTCGGGCAGCGGGGGCTGCTCCATGCCGCGCGCATCACCGTTATCAAAAACCGAGAGGTACAGCACGTCTTTATTGGACTTGGAATCAATTCGCCAGGCGGTGTGTTGAGTCCAGGACCAATCAAAGCTGCCTTCGCACTTAGAGTTTTCGCACTTGATGGGTTTGCCGTTGTGGTCGACCGGAGTCAGAACTTTTTCTGCCCAGCCTTTCTTCCAGCCTTCCGGAGATGCCAGAATCCATTTGACCTTCTTATCACGGCCGATTTTCACGATGCCTTGGTGACGAGAGGAAATAATGATTGCATCGTCGGTCGGATCATAGTCAACAGAGTTCACATGCGCCCAATTGCGTCCAGGGCCCGTACCGGCGATATCGCCGAATTGACCGTTAGCATCCATCTTGGCGAGGTCTTCAGCCGATAGCGTCTGCCCCGACTTTGATTCGTCAATATTGAGGCATACGGCTCCCTGATCCATTGCTTGAACCACATTGGAACGGTACGGGTCAAGAATATCAAACAGTCTGAAGTCGTCGACTACACCGCCGTTCTGATCGATTTCGACGATGACATCACGAACGGTATGAACGCGTTTGCCGTCAGGACGGCGGTAGTCAGAAGAGGCTACACGCAGGAAGCTGTGTCCATTCTGAGCGTTGTCGAAGGCGTGTGAATAGTCCGAATAACTTTCCGGCAGGCGGCGATTGAAGATTTCTCGTCCCATCAGATCGTATTTGACATAACGCTGACCGAAGCCCCAGGTAAGTGCGCCGTCATTGGTTTGTTGGAAGCCCATCATGAAGCCGGAGGTCCAGGGATCCGCCGGATCATTGATGATGCCGTTGAGAAGATACCAGCGCAGATCACCGGAGGTATCAATAATGCCGACCTGAGAGTTGAAAGCCCACTCCAGAGCACCGCCGGACGGATTATTCCAAGTGAATCGAGCGCCGTGCGGCGAAATCGGCGAAAGCTGATTGTCGACGAGATAGAGGCGATTCTTAAACTGAGGATCTACCTTGATGACTTCAGTTTGGAACATCGTGCCTTTTTGTGCAGGCATGCCATTGGACAGTGTGAAAACGGGCGGTGCATAGAACTGATAGCTTTCAGAGAATTTTTCAGCTTTCCCATTGAATAGGCGTGTGTATTTCACCTCAACCGTATTGAGATAGTCTGGATAAAGGCCAAAAATGGGAATGCCGGCATTATTTTTCAGCTGTCGTTTGGAAACTTTATATTTGATTTCCTGTCCGTTTTGCTTGGGCACAATCCGAACTTCAACATCCTGCAGTTCATAGCCGCCGTTGCGAATAATGGCCGTGAGCGGGGCAAGTTTGTATGGGTTGACAATGACTTCACCAATGTTGCCTTGAACCGCAAAAGTGACCGCGGGCCCTGAAGGGCCGCCGCTGGCGGCAACAAGACCGGGCAGTGATAGGAGGCCTGCAGCGCAGAGCGCAAGCGCCGTCTTTTGAAATTGCATATACGTGACTCCCTGAGGTGGTTTGACATCGTCGAAGCTGATCTTTATTCGACATAAAAAGTCTATTAATTCAGGGCGTTATGTTGCATACTCTTTTATCCGATATAAAAATGAAAGGCTGCAATCCTTTTTTGCGAAAAATAAAACGATGATTGACCACCAAGATACAGATCTGCCTTTGAGTGTTCGGGATGAAGCGTTTTGTCAAATTCTGAGACTTATGTGCGGACTTCTAAGGGAGCCCGTTTTGACGCGCGCTGCGGAGAGCTTAGGCATCACAACTCCGACGGCATCACGACGACTTGCCCGCGCGCGAGAGTGGTTCGGAGATGAACTCTTCATTTATTCTGCGGGCCGTATGGTTCCGACGCGCCGAATGATTGAACTTGAACCCGTGTGCCGGCGCATGATTGAAAATTTAGACGAACTCTTTACTTCGCCGCACCCGTTTGATCCTCACAAGGCCGAAGGCGTCATCCGTATCGTGGCTGTCGACAATGCTTTCCTTACGCTGCTTTCGCCGTTGATTGTTGAACTAGAAGTGACAGTTCCCGGCGTGAAGTTTGAGATCTACGATCGTTATTCGAACATGCTTGAATCCATGCGCGATGCCAAGATCGACCTTGCTATCTATTCAACCGAAGGGAAGGCTGTGCCGGCAGGATTCATTGAAATGCCGCTTTTCACATCTGACCATGTCTTGCTTGTACGCCGCAATCATCCTTTGAAGGCTATTGCTGCGCACAACGGCGGGCTGACTTTCGAAGATACAGCTCGATTCAAACATATCGGCATTGCGCTGGCGATGGGGGCCACTGAGAATCGGTTCATTATTGGTCAGCAATGCAATCTGGCTGACAAAATTTCGTGTGAGATGCCTTATTTCGTGGCCGGAGCCTGCCTTTGCTCTGAATCTGATCTTTTAATGCGTATGCCAAGAGAGACCGCATTGAAGCTGGCGCGTTATTTCCCTGTTGAAATCCTTCGGCAAGAGCGAGGTCTCAAATTACCTTGGCGTCCGGGGCTTTTTTGGTATCGCAGCTCTGATACACCGTTGCTCACTTGGGTAAGGTCAAAAATAACCATTGGCGCGAAGCGGATTTTTGAAGAAGCCGAGGAACTGCTGCCTTTTGATCGTTGATGTATTTGCAGATTCAGATGTGAAACCCGTGCAAAGCAGGACTGGCAAAAAAATAAAAGCCCGATCCATAACAGATCGGGCTTTCACGAACGGAATCGCTCTTTGCTAATCAAGCAGAATTACTTGACGCGGTTGCGGTATTCGCTCGTGCGGGTGTCGATTTCGATCTTGTCGCCGGTGTTGACGAAGGCCGGAACGGCGAGTTCGAAGCCGGTAGCCAGCTTGGCGGGCTTCATGACCTTGCCGGAGGTGTCGCCCTTGACGGCGGGTTCCGTGTAGGTGACTTCGCGAACGAGGATCGTCGGGAGTTCGATCGAGATCGGACGGCCTTCGTAGAACACGCATTCGGCGGGCATGCCGTCTTCGAGGTACTTGAGGGCTTCGGCCATCACATCGGCGTCGACTTCGTACTGGTTGTACTCTTCGTCCATCCAGACATAGTGCGGATCAGCGAAGTAGGAGTACGTGACTTCCTTGCGTTCGAGCACGAGGTCTTCGAACTTGTCGTCGGCGCGGAAGACGGTTTCGGACGTGGCGTTCGTCAGAAGATTCTTCATCTTCATCTTGACGGTGGAGGCACCGCGGCCGCCCTTGGAGTATTCAGCCTTAACGACGACCATCGGATCCTTGCCGACCATGAAGACGTTGCCGACGCGCAGTTCCTGTGCGGTTTTCATTTGAATAAATTCCCTGTAGCAGAGTTTGCGAGCCCCGGCGCTGTGAAATGTGCGCAAGGACGAAAAATCTTTAAGCGGCTGATTATAGCCGACTCAGCGCTGCATAGAAATCTCCGGAGGGCGGCTTTCGCTGTATATCGCCTTTTCACATGCCCAGTTCTGCACGTTCGAGCATATGCCGTGCCAGATCACCTCGCTCGAGGAGCTCTCTGCGCCAGGCGTCAAATCCGGGGACATAGCGGCGGGCTTCAAGCAGAAAGCGGCAGATGTCCCCGCTCGCTGCAGAACCTTCGAGCCAGTCTTGGGCGAGCTTTGTGTACGAGCCGCTTAATCCCCAAGGCGCGAGTTTGGGCGCAAAACGGGTAAGCCAAGCGTCGAGTTTCACGCGATGCGCATGATCTTCCGTCGGATAAGTGGACCAAAGCATGGGGAGCCCAGCGAGCTGCGCGCGTATGAAGCTGTCCTCACCGCGAATAATGGCGGCATCGGAAGCCCACAGGAGCTTATCGAAATCCTTTTGCGCAACGAAGGGCGTGCGCACTGTACGGAGTTCGCTGCCCGCGCCGGACAGCAGTTTCTCAAGAATGTCGCCGGCTTCACCCGGTGCGAGCAATGCATTCATCGGCCGATTGGCGGCCGCCTGCCGAAGGGCTGCGGCAGCGGTTTGCAGGTCGTTCACCGGATAGGTGAATATAAAGACGGTAGTGCGCTGAGGATCTGCACCGAGCTCAAGAAGAAAATCCTTCTTTTGCAGTGCAAATGCCTGCTGACGCTTTTCATAGTCGTCTTCAATCAGTACGCCGCCGGTACGATCGGTGACGCCGGGGAAGAACCAAAGTTTCGGCAGGTCCAGACGCGGGTGAAGACCGACCATATTGTGGCTTCCTTCCACCCAGTCTTCTGCGGAAAGATAGTCGAGATTGAAGTAAAAGGGCGGTGTTTGGCGCGCAGCAAGATGCTGAGCCCGCAGCTTGGCCGCCGCTTCGTCATAAGCTTCGGGGAGCCGGCATCCGAAGGTTTCAATGATGAGCTCTGACGGCTGAAAGCCGGGCTGAGCGGCTGCTTTTGCAAAATCATCCCAAGCAGCAATTTGGGCTTCCTCTGCGGCATGAGGGGCAATAAGCTCCAGCACGTCCGGACGATCTGTGATGAAGCGCACGGCGATGCCGAGGGACTTCAGTCGGCAAGCCAGACGCCAGCAGACGCCGGCATCGCCGAAATTGTCGATGACGCGGCAAAAGATGTCGGCAGAGGGAAATCGAAAGCTCATGGCAGGAGTTAAAAAGGTTTTCGAGTACTCAGCAGCCTTTGGCGGAAGATGCCAGGGCCCCGAGGACGTCAATTTAAGAATGGCCGGACAACTTATTCCGCGCGCCGGGCAATGGGTTCCCCGTTGGCGTTAAGCAGCCCGGCAAGAATACAGCTGCGGCCGAGACAGCGAAAATCCGCTGCCGCCGCAGGTTCATAGCGATGCGCTTCGCCGGACGGAAAAAACCACCGGCGCGGGACTTTGGGTTCGCCCGCCAGTGCGGCGAGCTCCCACTGCGTTCCTTTGGGACAGGCTGAAACGGTGCCGTCGCGGCGAAGTCTGGCGCCGAGAATGACCCATTGATCCAGTTTGTCGGCCGTTTCCGCCTTATCAAGTGCAGAAGCGTCGTTCGGCGGGTTTTGAGTTTTCTGCATGCTGAGGCAAAAGCCTTCGACGTGTACTGCCGCCTCGGCTGACTGACGCACTCGCAGGGCCTCATCATCAAATGCGTAGCGCAATGCCATGAAATCCCCGAGGAGCATGTCTCTCGGGTCGGCAGGCACCAAACGCACAATACGGGACTGGCCATGTTCGAGCAGGTCAATGCGGTTCAGGGCAGTGAAGGCGACTGCGGCTGCAGTAATCAGGAGTGCAGCCAGAGCAAAGCCCTGCTGCAGGCCAAAACCAAACATTTTGACGCTTGAGCCGGAGAATCGGCGCAGGCAGAGCGCCAGGCTGCTCAAAGCAAATGCGAGCCCCATGACGCCGTAGATTTTTGCCGCTTCCAAGAGCGGATTGACGCCGGGGGCTGCAACTCTCCAGAAAAGGTCTGCTGCGCAGAATAAGAGGCCGCCGGTGGCAATGAGCACTGCCGCAGCGAGTCGTTTTCCGCCAAGTGACAGAGCGGCCAAAATGGCAGCAGAAAGAAGGAGTAAATCCGATGCTGCCGGCAGCATCCAGACTGCGGCGACGGCCGCTGCTGCTGCGGCTATAAAAGCGGCGGCTCGCTGAAGCGAAACGCTGCGATGCCGGTCTGCCGCTAAGCTGCGGAGGCAGACAATAAGAAGAAGTGCGGCGGCGGCCATAAACCCAATGGAGGGCATTTGAGCAAAGTGCCCTGTCGGTACGGGCTGATGCACAAGACTCTCGGGCTGCAGCAGCCCGCTCGTCCAGACTGCGGCAAGGAGCGCCGGGAGCAGAGATTCAGCGCGCTGCGCGGCAGACTTTCCGAAAAGCACGCTTAATCCCGTGAGGAGCGTGAGCAGGAAGAGCACATCGCTCCAGGCAGCGTTGCCGGGGAGCGGCATATTGACGTAAAGCGGAGAGAGAAGCGCCGCAAAAAGCACCGCTCGCCAGGGGAAAAGCCAGGCGCACAGGAGTGCTGCCGCCGGCATGATCATGGTCCATGGACTTTGTCCGTTCAACTCAGAAGCAAGCATCAGCCAGCCGACAGCGGCAAAGAGCAGTCCCGCAGTCCGCAGTGTGATGCCTGAGGCCGACAGGACCTTGAGGGCATTGGTTTTCTGCGCGCGCTGAGCCCGTACTGCCGCCCAGCCTCCCAGCGTCAGACCGAGGACAAGAAAGAGAACCTCAACGAAAAAGGTGCTGACATCGAACATGAGGAGCGTCGATATCGCCAACGTAATCGCGAGCGCGCCGAGAATGCCCGCTGCAGCCGATGGGGCTGACGCCGCGGCTTTTTCCAGAGCAGCTCGCAGTGAATGCGAAGCCGTAGAACCAACGTCGGGCTGTGACGATGCATCTTGAACCTTCGCATGCATTGCCCGCCGGCGGGAGAAACGAGCTGCGCTCAAGGTCCCGACGAGACAGACTAGGCCGTTGAGGAGCGTGAGGGCATATCCGAGACTGGCGCTCGAAAGATGGCCCAAATACGGGTGCATGAATAGGATAAGGAGTGCGTTGCCCCAGCCGGCTAATGTCAGCATCGCCAACGCACGAAGTTCCGGCAGCCGTGAGCTCCAGAGCGCTGCGGAGCCGATCAGTGCGCCGGCAAGGAAAAGCATTGCCAGCCCGGCGAGGGATTCAAGTCCGGCATTATCCAGAGCGAAGGCAACTGGCGGCAGCAGGCCGAGGAGTACCGAGAAATTGAGTGCCGGGAGGAGCGCTGAGGCACGAAGTTCCGGACTTGACCGCAGCCGCAGACTCAGACCAAGCGCCGCGGCAGCTGCCGAGGCAAACGCTGCGGCAATGAGCATCGGCGTGAAGATATCAGGGGCTTGGCCAAAGCGATCAAAGCCCTTGAGCCCCAAACCGAACGCCAAGGCGGCGTACCAGAGCGTAAAAATGAGCGGCCGCCGGATAACCAGCAGCCAGGGCGTCAGAATGGCTGAGAGGCCAAGGAGCAGGCTCGCGGCATCGTCTCCGGTCTGCCAAGTTTGCCCGATAACAACGAGGAGCAGCGCCGTGAGGAGACTGCCCAATGCTGCAGAGCAGTCCTGCAGCGTGCGGCTGATGTATTTGCAGCAAACGGTTGGGAGGAAACTCAGCAGTGCGGCGCCGCCAAAGATCGTGAGCCGCAGCGTATCGGACCAGGCGGTCCAATTTGCAGCTGCAAATGCAAGCAGTGCGCCCGAGAGCAGAAGGATTGCCCAGCTCCCGATGATCATTCCGAAGGGTCGAAGTGATCGAGCATGGTCTAAGTCCGCAGCAGACGGAGCGCCCTCTTCGTCAGCAGTGTCTTTTTCTGCGTTCGCTGCAGCAAGCGGAGCCGGTTCCGGGGAAACGGTCGGCGTTTCGGCGGGTGCCGGTGCACTTGGGCTGGTGGCGGCCGTTCTCGTTTTGCGTTCGACAGCCGTTTCCGGCGGTGGCGTTGCCGCCCCTAGGACGAAGTTCGGCGCTGCAGGGGGCGCAATGCTCGGGGCGGCGCCCGAGACGGCGTCTACGCCTTCGGTCAGATCCGTCTCTGGAGAAGAGACGATTGCAGAGCGCCGATCCGCTTTTTCTTCTTCAGAGGGCTCCACAGCAGCCGTTTCCGCAGGCCGTTCCGCAGCGGCCGTCAATGCCGCCGGTTTTGCGCCCGGTTGCGCTGATGCGTCGGATGTCTGGCATTCCTTTGGCGTCGATGCTTCCGGCTGCGCCAAAGAGCCGTTCTCAATTGGCTCGGCAGCTTCAGCTCTCAAGGCTTCGGCAACCGCAGAAGATAAAGGCGCTTCCTGAAGGAAAGGCGCTTCCGAGCGCGGATGGCTGTCCTGATTTTGTCGGCGGGTATTTTTGCGCTTGGACTTCTTTTTCTGGACGTTTCGCTGAGCGGCCATAGGATCGGTCTCCGCAGACAAGAATGGAAGGAATCTTAGAAAAAGAGAAAGGTGCGCTCGGCGGATCGCGTCAGGCGCACCTTCAATATATGTGTTCTGATTCCTGCTTGTCGGCGTTCAAACGGTTTACTGATGTTTGAGTTCTGCGCTTGCCTTGAGGACGGCAGCCTGACGTTCTGCAGCTCGGCGGGCACGTTCTTCATCAAAGAAAGGGACTGCGGCTGAAAGATAGACATACATCGAATAAATCGTCAGCACCGCCGCCAGCCAGATGAGTCCCGTCCCGATCAAGGCAATGTCGATGCCGAAGATCGGATCGTTCCAAAGAAGACAAGGGATAGCCGTCATCTGTGCAATCGTCTTTGTTTTGCCGTACCAATTGACTTTGACGCGGCCGGATTCACCGATCTTGGCCATCCATTCGCGAATGCCGGTCACCGTGATTTCGCGTCCGATAATGATCATCGCAACGGCCATGTCGAGACGATCGAGCCCGACCAGAGCCACCAGGGCTGCTGACACAACAAGCTTGTCGGCAATCGGGTCAAGGAATGCGCCCATGCGGGTAGCCCAGCCTTCGTAGCGTCTGGCCAGGAATCCGTCGAGCGCATCTGTCACGGCGGCGACAACAAATGTGACGCAGGCGATGACGTTGACCCAATGCGGCGCAAGCCATGTTTCAGGGATATAGAAAACGCCGAGAACCACGGGGATCAGCGCAATGCGCAGCCACGTGAGGACCATAGGGACGTTGATTTTGAAAGGCGGCTTGAGCTTCATTATTTTGCCGTTGGGCCTGGAAGGGGTTGAAATAATTAAGAATTCATAATCAGGACTGCACGCCTGAATCGGTTGACAGAGGGGCGCCCGTATTCGCCGGGACTGCCGTATGCAGCTGACTGTAGATTTGTTCGGCAAGTTTGCGAGAAATGCCGGGCACTTGAGCAATATCTTCAGCTGAAGCATTTTTGAGCTGCTTCATGCCGCCGAAGTGCCCGAGTAGTTTAGCGCGGCGTTTGGGTCCGACGCCGGACAAATCCTCTAATTTAGATGTATTTCGAGTCTTAGCGCGCTTGGCCCGCATGCCTGTAATCGCAAATCGGTGGGCTTCGTCGCGAATTTCAGCGATGAGCATCAGTGCTCGAGACATTTCGCCCAGAATGAGCGGTTCGCGTCGATGACCGTCGATGACCGGGAAGACGAGTGTTTCAAGACCGGTTTTGCGTCCTTCGCCTTTGGCTACCCCAACGATTGCGCCGACATCGAGCCCGAGATCTTCGAAAACTTCTCGGGCCATCTCCACCTGACCGCGGCCGCCGTCAATTAACACAACTGTCGGGAGCTCTGCTTCTCCGCGGGCTGCAGGCGCATATCTGCGAGCAAGCACTTGCTTCATGGCAGCATAGTCGTCCCCGGGTTCAATGCCCGCAATATTGAAGCGCCGGTAGAGCGACGACTGCATGCGGCCCTCTCGGAAAATCACGCAGGACGCTTGTGTAGCTTCGCCCTGCGTATGCGAGATGTCAAAGCATTCGACGGAGAACTCCATGGGATCGTCATTCTTCGGTGCAAATGCGGGGCCGAGCACTGCCATCAAATCATTGAGGCGCGCGGTCTGAGTGCCGGATTCGGCGAGCCTTCGGGCAAGCGCTATCTGCGCCCCCTGTATGCACATCTCAAGCCAGCGCCGGCGTGTTTCCTGCGGCTCACTGACAACGGGCACGCGGCGGCCGGCGAGGTCCGTGAGCAGTGATGAGAGGCGGGCCGGGAGCTCCGGATCGGCAGGATCAGGTTCAACGATCAGCAGGGCCGGAATGGGAAGTTCGGCGTAGTGCTGACTGACAAAGGCTTCAATGACTTCACCCTTCGAGGGCATCAGATCCTGAGCGCTCGGTGCTCGGTCGCCGGCTTTAGGAAATATGGCGCGGTCGCCTAAATGACGGCCGCCGCGCACCATGGCGAGATTCACACAGACGATGCCCTGACCTATCGATGCCGCCACGATGTCGGCGTCAACATCTCCGCCTGTTGTCTCAATGGCCTGCTGATGCCGCATTTGAGTGAGCGCGGCGATGCGGTCGCGCAGATGGGCGGCCTCTTCAAACTGCCAGGCATCCGAAGCAGCCCACATGCGTTTTTCCAGATCGCTCAGTACGTCAATGGAGCGGCCTTCGAGAAACTGTTCGGCACGACGACAATCGGCCGCATAAGCCTCTTTGGTGATAAGTCCGCAGCAGGGTGCTGTACAGCGTCCGATCTGTCCCAAAAGACAGGGGCGTGATCTGTTTTTAAAAACGGATTCTTCGCAGGTGCGCAGCTGAAAAGCTTTTTGCAGCATTTCGATAGCGGTTCGCGCCGCACTCGAACTTGGGTACGGTCCGAAAAATTTCGACCGTTTGTCGACGCCGCCCCGGTAATAGGAAAGGCGAGGGAAGTCGCCCGCGCCAATGCGGATGTAGGGGTAGCTCGCGTCGTCGCGCAGCCGGATGTTGTAATGCGGCTTAAGCGTCTTGATGAGATTGTTCTCAAGCAGGAGCGCTTCGGCTTCGGAACGCGTAACGGTGGTTTCAATTCGCGCAATGCGGCTCACCATCAGCGCTATGCGCGGGGAGAGTCCGGTTTTGCGAAAGTATGAGGAAACGCGGTTTTTCAGGTCCCTGGCCTTACCGACGTATAGGCAGGTGCCGTCGGCGCCGAAGTACCGGTAGCAGCCCGGCAGATGCGGCAGCGTACGAACTTCTTCGCTGGGATTAAAAGGGCGCGCATCGGGGACCGCGCTGCGGAAAGCCCCTTCAGCATCGGCTGAGGCGTTCTCCCAAGGCGCAGGTGCAGACGCAGACTGTTCATCAGCATTGGGAACAGTCTGCTCTCGCTCATTAGTCGCTTTCGTGCTCATCAAAGCAAAAGCTGAGCTGCGAATTAATTTTTCTTCTTTTTGTCGTCGTCGCCGAGCAGTTCGTCAAAATGCAGCGTAATGCCCTTATATTCCCGCTCGACCTTTTCGGGGCTGGCGCAGCGGAATTCGAGCCAAGCCTTGGCAGGCTGACCGTCGGCAGAGGCTGCCGATGAAGAACCCGTGAGCGGCATCATGCCCATACCCTTGTCGGTGCAGAAGGCCTTGGCGCGCTCGTAAACGAAGTCGGCGATGCGGGCGGAAGATTCAACCTTTGGGCGTTCCGCCGAAATGCGCCAGATAGATCCGACGACCGGCTCAATATTGACGCGGCTGTCGAAGGCTTTTTCAAGCTCTTGAGTCGCAGAGGAACAGCCCGAAAGCAAGAGGGCAGCACCGGCAGAGGCGCAAAGAAAAAGGGCAACAGAAGACTGGCGGGGCATGAGGACAAAGAATAAGTTCACCGTGAAGACGGCGGAAAAAGAAAACCTTCACATTATATGAATGGGTATGAATGAGCGACGGATAGGTTAAGACTCGGAGCACTTTTCTCAGCCTCGGCACTGCTTCATTAAGACCGGGCTCCTAAACCACACGAATGAATACAAATCAATGTGTTGGCTGAAGATAAAAATAATCAAATCAATCAATAGATTGCATACAGTCACAGGCTGTAATTTCTGTAAGGCGGCCTTAATTTGCGGTTCCTAAACTGCCCCGCAAAATAGAACTCAAGCGTCCTTAGGCCCTGGACGCAAAGAACGCCGCTCATGACAACCCCAAGCTCGATTACCCAACCTCTTATTGAAGTTCGCGGACTGACCTGCGAGCGCGGCGAACGTACGCTCTTTACGGGCATGTCGTTCACTGTGGCTCCGGGTTCGCTGGTCCGCATTGCGGGATCAAACGGGGCGGGCAAAACCACGCTTTTGCGTCTCCTGACGGGACTGATGCGGCCGGCCGAAGGTGAGATCTTCTGGCGCGGCGAACCGATTCTCAAGGCGGCTCAGGATTTCTGGCGCGAGCTCTGCTATATCGGCCACCGCAACGGCGTGAAGGATGATCTTTCCGTGATGGAGAACGTTCTCATCAATGCGCGCATTGCTTCGCTGAGCTGCTCGCCCGAAGCCGCGCGCGCAGCATTGGCTGCCGTGGGCCTCTCAGACTACGAAGACGTTCCTGCCGGCCAGCTCTCGCAGGGACAGCGCAGACGCGTTGCGCTGGCGCGTCTTTGGCTTTCAGAGTCTGTGCCGCTTTGGATTCTGGATGAGCCCTTTACTGCGCTCGACGTCAAGGGTGTCGCCCGGCTGGCGGACTTGGTTTCCAAGCATGTTGCCGAGGGCGGCGTGGTCATGCTGGTGACGCACCAGGAAGTGCCGGTGGATCCGAAGCACCTCTTTGTCATTGAACCGGAGCGCTGGGCTCCCAAGCGCCGATCGGCGGTTGAGCGGGCGATGGCGGATGCGGCAGCTGCCGAAGCCGAAAGCGCTGCCCGGGACTGAAGAGAGGAGACGCCAAGATGTTTAATCTCTTCATGACGATTCTGAAACGCGATCTGACGCTCTCGCTTCGCCGCAAGTCTGACCTCGCTCAGGTGATCTTCTTTTTTGCGGTGGTTGTTACGCTTGTGCCTTTGGGCGTCGGTGCAGAAACCAATATCCTGCGCAGCATCGCGCCGGGTGTCGTTTGGGTTGCGGCGCTTCTCGCGGCGCTCCTATCGCTCCCGCGCATGTTTGCGACCGACCATGAGGACGGCACGCTCGAACAGATGCTCGTGGCTGCGGAGCCGGTACCGGTCATTGTGGTGGCTAAAGTAGCCGCGCACTGGATCGTTACGGGGGTGCCCATGACCATCTTTGCGACCATTTTCGGGGTGATGTTTGACTTGGAGCTCGATGTGACGCTCGTCATGGTAGCGAGCCTCCTCATCGGCACGCCGGTGCTTTCTCTCGTCGGCGCGGTCGGCGCTGCGCTCACGCTCGGACTTCGAGCCGGCGGCGTCCTGACGTCGCTACTCGTGCTTCCGCTTTATATTCCCGTCCTTATTTTCGGTTCGGGAGCGGCAACTGCCGCTGCGATGAGTCTCTCACCGGCCTCTCACTTCATGATCGTCGGCGGGCTTTCGCTCTTTGCACTTGCACTGGCGCCTTTTGCAGTGGCTGCGGCGCTGCGGATTGCCGAACAGTAAACCTTCATTATTCAGAACAAAAATAATCCATCGCAGGAGAACAGAACCTGATGAGCACTTCAATTACATTGGAAGGCTTCTATCGCAAGGCCGGGAAGCTTATTCCATGGTTTATGAGCGCAGCACTGGTGCTCTTTGTCGTCGGCGTTTATCTCGGGTTCTTCGTCTGCCCGATTGAGGCGCGTCAAGGCAACTCTTACCGCATTATTTTTATTCACATTCCTGCGGCGTGGCTCGCCATGTCGCTTTACCTGCTGATGGCCGTTGCGAGCATCGTGGGGCTCCTTAAAAACTCCCGCCTTGCTTTCATTCTGGCGCAGGCGATGGCGCCGACCGGCGCTCTTATGGGCTTTATTGCGCTTTTTTCGGGTGCATTCTGGGGACGGCCGACTTGGGGCACATACTGGGTGTGGGATGCTCGCCTGACATCCATGCTGATTCTCTTCTTCCTCTATCTCGGCTTTATTGCGCTCCATTCGGCCATTGACGATAAGCGCCGCGCTGATCAGGCTGCGAGCGTCATTTCCATCGTCGGTGCCGTGAACGTCCCGATTATCTACTTCTCGGTGCGCTGGTGGAACACTCTGCATCAGGGAGCCTCCATTACTTCGAGCGGCTCTTCGATTGCACCGATCATGCTCAACACCATTTTCATCATGCTGGCTGCCGGCACGCTTTACGGCGCAGCCGTCGTGCTTTCGCGGACCCGCACGATGATTCTTGAACGCGAACGCAAGAGCGATTGGGCGCAGAAGGCTGCGCTGGAGGGGAAATTATGAACAACTGGAACTCTCTGGCTGACTTCATTTACATGAACGGCCACGGTTACTACGTTTGGTGCGCATACGGCGCATTTTTGCTCGGAGTTCTGTTTGAGCTGTACGGCCTGATTACTCGCCGCCGAGCGATCTGTCGGCGCATCATGCGCGAAGCACGTGCAGCGCAGTCGACGCTGGAAAGCTGATCCCCCTGCGATTGAGACCCCAAGGAAAATCACATGAACGCCAAAACCAAAAAACTTGCCTTGATCGGCGCAGCCGCCGTAGTGCTCTGCGCAGGCATCTTCATGGCACTGCAGGCCTTTAACGAAAATCTGGTCTTCTTTTTCTCACCCACTCAGGTAGCCGCTAAAGAAGCGCCTGTGGGCCGCACGTTCCGTCTGGGCGGCGTGGTTGAGAAGAATTCAGTCGTTCGGGAAAAGGACGGCGTAACCGTTCACTTCCGTATCACCGATACGGCGCAGACGGTTAATGTCGAATATAAGGGCATTCTGCCCGACCTCTTTGCCGAAGAGCAGGGCGTTGTTGCTCAGGGCAAACTCAATGATGCCGGCGTGTTTGTCGCGAGTGAAGTGCTCGCCAAGCATGACGAAAACTACATGCCGCCAGAGGCCGCCAAAGCGCTCGAAGATGCGCATAAGGCCGGCGTAGCCAAGGCTCACGCGCAGGGCATGGATTCGAAGAGCCACGCCGAAGCGGTCAAATCGGGAGCTCCGATGCCGGCCAACCATCCGTAAGGATTAAGGGACATTATTCTTCGCGCTGCGAAGCTGCTCTGTGCCGTTTGACTCGGAACAACGGCAAAGAACGAACTGCGCAGCGCCTTCACCAGCGGCGGACACCTTAGAAGGCCCGTCCATTTACATTAGAAGAAGCCGATGACCGAGCGAGGTTCTGATAGAGAACCTCCCGGTATGTCAACAACGGAGAAATCAAGTGATACCTGAGATTGGTCACTTCGCACTGATCCTGTGCCTTGCGCTCAGCATTGTCCAGGGCGTTCTGCCGCTCGTGGGCGCAGCCCGCGGCAGCGGTCCGCTCATGGCAGTGGCGCGGCCTGCGGCTGCAGCCAACGCATTATTCGGCACGATCGCCTTCGGGTGCCTTGCGTACTCGTTTTATATTTCCGACTTCAGCGTGCTCAACGTTGCCAACAACTCCAACTCGATGCTGCCCTGGTACTACAAGGTCGCAGCGACTTGGGGTTCTCATGAAGGCTCGATTCTCTTCTGGACGGTAACGCTTGGCTGGTGGGGAGCTGCAGTTGCATTCTCGGCGAGGAAGCTCCCAGAGGATATGGTGGCTCGCGTGACGGGCGTCATGGGGCTTGTCGGCATGGGGTTCCTGCTCTTCATGCTCTTTACCTCCAATCCGTTCCTGCGAATCTTCCCGGCACCGGCCGAAGGTGCGGACTTGAATCCGCTCCTGCAGGATCCGGGTATGGTCTTCCATCCGCCGCTCCTTTATTTGGGCTACGTGGGCTTCTCGGTTCCTTTCGCCTTTGCGATTGCTGCGCTCCTTTCCGGACGTCTTGATGCGGCCTGGGCGCGTTGGATGCGTCCTTGGACGACGGCCGCCTGGATTTTGCTCACGCTCGGTATTGCGCTCGGCTCCTACTGGGCCTACTACGAACTCGGCTGGGGCGGCTGGTGGTTCTGGGATCCGGTCGAAAACTCGTCCTTCATGCCCTGGCTCACGGGTACGGCGCTGATTCACTCGCTTGCAGTGACTGAAAAGCGCGGCTGCTTCCGTATTTGGACGGTGCTCCTCGCGATCATCACGTTCTCACTCTCGCTCTTGGGGACCTTCCTCGTCCGTTCCGGCGTTCTCACGTCGGTGCATGCGTTTGCCACGGATCCGGAGCGCGGCCTCTTTATTCTGGCCTTCCTCATTCTGGTGATCGGACTTTCGTTCCTGCTTTTCGCTTGGCGTGCGCCGACGGTGGGTTTGGGCGGCAACTTCGCACTGATCTCGCGCGAATCCATGCTGCTCGTCAACAATGTGCTGCTGGTGGTGGCGATGGGCGCCGTCCTTTTGGGCACGCTCTATCCGCTCTTCCTCGATGCGCTTAATGCCGGCAAGATTTCTGTTGGGCCTCCCTACTTTGATGCGGTCTTCGGTCCGCTGATGCTCCCGCTGGTATTCCTGATGGCAGTGGGGCCAATCGCACGCTGGAAGGAAGCCGATCCCATGATGCTCGTCAAGCGCCTTGCCTGGTGCTTTGTGGCGGCGATCGCGGTCGGCATTGCCGTTCCGCTTCTGATGGGCGCCTGGAGCACCTGGGTCTTTACCGGCACGACGCTGGCTGTCTTCGTGATGTGCGGCATCGTTGAGGAAATCCGCGGCGAACTGAAGTTTGCCCCCGCCGGCACCGGCATCTTCGGTCGTCTTACCCGCATGACGCGTGCTACGTGGGGCATGCACCTTGCACACTTCGGCGTAGCAGTGTTCATCATCGGCGTGGCGCTCGTGAAGGGCTATCAGGCTGAGCGCGATGTCCGCATGTTTGAATCTGACGTCGTGCATGTTGCGGGCTATACCTTTACCTTCAACGGCGTGAGCTCCGCTCGCGGCGCCAACTTCACCGCCGACCGAGGGGATTTCACGCTCTCGAAGGACGGCAAGGAACTTCAGCACCTTTATCCGGAAAAGCGCAAGTATTTCAGCTCCAATTCGATGCCGATGACAGAGGCCGCCATTCGCCATTCCATTACGGGTGACGTGTATGTGAGTCTGGGCGTGCCGAGTTCGGACGGTGGCTGGGTGGTTCGCGTGTATTCGAAGCCTTTCGTGACTTGGATCTGGTTCGGCTGCATCATCATGAGCGTGGGCGGCCTGCTTGCGATGCTTGATCGCCGTTATCGCCGCCGCCGTGAAAAGAAGGCGGCGGATGCGGCCAAGTCCAACAGCGCCGGCGCAGCGCCAGCCGTTTGATCGTCTCGGAGAACTCAGAAAATGATGAAAGCGAAATTCCTTATTCCGTTTGCAATCTTCGTGGTGCTCGCGGGGTTCCTCTTCAAGGGGCTCTACCTCGATCCCCGCGCTCTGCCTTCCGTCTTGATCAATAAGCCGCTGCCGGCTTTTGAACTGCCGACGCTCTTTGATCCGACTCATAAATTCAGCACCGAAGAGATGAAGGGCAAAGTCTGGATGCTTAACGTTTGGGCAAGCTGGTGCCTGCCCTGCAAGGAGGAGCACCCCTATCTTGTCGGGCTGAAGCGCTCGGGCCTGAAGACCCCGATTGTGGGCTTCCTCTATAAGGACACGGTCGGCGCCGGCCGGCAGGTGCTCGAAGACACAGGCAATCCCTATGACGTTGTGATCTTCGAAGAGAAGAACAAGGTCGGCATCGATCTCGGTGTCACGGGCGTGCCGGAAACCTTCATCATCGACAAGAAGGGCGTCATTCGCGCCAAGGTGAGCTATCCGATTCTGGATGATCTTTGGAACATTCAGGTGAAGCCGCTTATCGAAATCCTGGAGAAGGAAAAATGATTAAACGCTTCATTCTTGCCGCCGCAGCTTTAGGCGCCGCTGCGCTTCTCGCACTGCCGCTCGCTCAGACCGCTCAGGCGGCTCCGCGTGAGGCTGCGCCGACGGCCTTTGATCCGGTGGCGCACAAGCGCGTCGTTGAGGTGTCCGAGCAGCTGCGCTGTCTCGTCTGCCAGAATCAGTCGATTGCGGAGTCCAATGCGGAACTTGCCGTTGACTTGCGCAACCAAGTGATTGAACAAGTCAAAGCCGGCAAAACCAATCAGGAAATTGTGGACTACATGGTCGACCGCTATGGGGACTTTGTGCTTTACAAGCCGCCGTTCAAACTTTCCACGGCAATTCTGTGGCTTGGACCGCTCTGTCTGTTCCTGATCGGCATTGGTGCCTTCTACATCAACCTTCGCCGGCGCAAGCGCCTTGTGGCGGAATCTGTCAAGCCATTGACGGCACAGGAGAAGGCGATGGCCGATGACCTCCTGAGCGGACGCAAGGAGTAATCGAAAGTGACGATTTTCATTATTCTCTGTGTACTGATGTGCGTGGCAGCGGTTGCGGCCGTCTGCCTGCCGCTTTGGTTCGGGTCCCGGGCCAAAGCGGAAAGTGACCGCCGCAGTCAGGTGCTCGCTATTCTTCAGCAGCAGGCCAATGACCTTGAAGCCGAGCGCGCTGCCGGTCGAATCGATCAGGATGAATACGAAGAAACGCGCAGCGAACTTGAACGCCGCGTTTTGGAAGAAGCCAAGCACGAAGAAGAAATCAAGAGCGGGCGCAGCATGATGATGCCGCGCGTGCTCGCAGTGGTGCTTCTTGTGGTTATTCCGGCTTCTGCAGCAGTCGCCTACTACGCGCTTGGCCGCTATACGGCCATGGATCCGGCCTTTATCGAAATGATGGAGCGCCAGAGTGCCAATTCGCGCGGTCACTCGCAGCGCGATATGCAGAAGATGCTCGACGATCTGAAAGCCCGATTGGCTGAAGATCCGAGAAATGCTCAGGGCTGGTTCCTGCTTGCCCGTACGGCGGCCTCGATGAATCGTTTCGATGATGCCGTGGAGGCTTTCAAGAAGTTGAATGCACTGGTGCCCAACAATGCCGACATCATGGCTGATATGGCCGACATGATGGCTGCGGCCAACGGCAAGGTCATCACGCCTGAAGTCGAGAAGCTCCTGCAGGATGCCCTCAAAGTGGATCCTAATCAGTGGAAGGCCTTGGCGCTGCTGGCCATGCAGTCTTGGGACCGCGAACGTTATGCTCAAGCTGCGCAGTATTGGGAGCGTCTGCTCAAGGTTGTGCCGCCGGACTTCCCCGACCGCGATCAGATTGCTTCTAATATCAATGAAGCCAAGCGTCTTGGCGGCGTGAATGACTCGATCTCGGCCGTTTCGCCTAATGCCGGCTCCGCCGGCGGCAAGGCGGAGCAGACGCCTTCTTCGAGGGCCGTTGAGCCGGTGCCGACAGCATCGCCCGCGACCATGAGCGCTGTGGCCGGTACGGTGACGCTTGACGCTGCGCTCAAAGATCAGACCTCGCCCGACGATACGGTCTTCATCTACGCGCGCCCGGCTTCAGGAAGCCGCATGCCCGTAGCGTTCACCAAAGTGAAGGTGAAGGATCTGCCCTACAACTTCGAACTCAATGAAACCATGCGCATGGCCATGGGGGCGGAGACGCTTGCCAACACAAAGATTGTGGTGGTGGGTGCGCGCATCTCCAAGACCGGCAATTTCATGCCGCAGCCGGGTGACCTGGAGGGCGAAATGGATCAGCCCGTTGAGGTCGGCGACCGCGGTCTGATTGTGACGATACGCAAGGTTCGTCAATAGCACCAAAGTCTGCTCCGAAGAAAAAACAGCGGCCCGTTGAGGCCGCTGTTTTTTTGAGCCATTGCTGTCGGCAAGCTGTCACGAAATATTCATGACGACGTCAGATGAGCGTTACAGCCTCGTCACATGGAGTGCTGAAAATAACAGCTGTTTAGTTTTGCTCATCCCTCACACGTTCATGCTTGTTCTCGAGAATATCGCTAAGCGCTACGGCGACAAGTCCATTCTTTCTGAAATTTCACTCGCCATCCCCAAAGGCAGCATCGTCTCCATTTTGGGGCCGTCGGGCTGCGGCAAGACGACGCCTTTGAATTTAATTCTCGGGCTGGTGCCGGCAACCTCCGGACGCATTCTGGTTGACGGCGAGAATGTGACGAACGTTCCGATGGAAAAGCGCGGCTTCAATATTGTCTTTCAGGACTATGCGCTCTTTCCCAATCTCAATGCCGAAGAAAATATTGTCTACGGTCTGAAGAATTGTCCGGGCCGATCCACTCCGGAAGAAGTACGCGATCTCATCCATTTATTGGGACTCGAGCCGCATCTTAAAAGCCGCGTGCAGGAGCTTTCCGGCGGTCAGAAGCAGCGCGTGGCGCTGGCGAGAACGCTGGTGATGAAGCCGCGCCTTCTGCTCCTTGACGAGCCGCTTTCTGCGCTTGACGGATTGATTAAAGAAACCATCAAAGAGCGCATCCGCACCATTGCTCGGCAGCTCAAACTCACGACGCTGATTGTGACGCATGATCCGGAAGAAGCACTGACGCTTTCGGACAAGGTGCTCATCATCAATGGCGGTCGAATTGCACAGTTCGATACGCCTCAGGGTATTGTGCACCGGCCGGCGGACGATTTCGTTCGCCGCTTCATTCTTTCGCAGCTGACGATCAAGCGCGACAATATTTATCGACTGTTTGGGCAGCCCGCAGCCGAGCAGTCGCTGATGCCGGCAGCGAGCTGAGAGGATGACGTCCATGACGACAGCGTCTTCGGGCAGTACGTTGCTCGCGGGGGTATCGGCGTTCCTCACCGGCGCCGGCACGGATGAGCGCAGACATTACCGAGTGCTCTATGGGGCGGTAATGATTTTCTTCGCGCTCTTTTTAGGCGTCCCGCTCGCCTTGATCTTTGGCCAGTCGATTTTGGAGAAAGGCACGCTGACGGCCGCGAACTGGCTCTCGGTGGTCATGCGCCCGGGTTTCTGGTCGATGATGGCCAACAGCTTTGCGGTGAGTACTGCCGCAGCGGCTGTCGCTACCCTTTTGGGTTTCTTCGCTGCCTACGGTCTGGTGATTTCACAGCTGCCGGCTTGGGTGAAGAAAGCGGTGCGGATTCTGATGCTCCTGCCGCTCTTTCTGCCTTCGATCACCTATGGCTTTGCCGTCATTTACTCCTTTGGCCGTATGGGGCTTATCAGCCAGTTCTTTGGTCCGCCGCCGTTTTCGATTTACGGTTTTTGGGGACTGCTGATTGCTGACGTGGCTTACCTGCTGCCGCCCGTTTTCCTGATCATCAGCAATGCCTTTATTTACGTTGATCCGCGCTACGCAATCGTCTCGCGCGTGATGGGCGACGGGTTCCTGAGACGCTTTTGGACTTCGGCGCTTCGTCCGGTCGCCGGTGCCTGCGTTTCCGCCTTTATGCTGGGCTTCTTCTTGGCCTTCACGGATTTTGGCATTCCGATTTCCATTGCGGGTCAATATGAAGTGGTCGCTACCGAACTCTATTCGACGATGATGGGTGCCGTGCCGGATTTCGGCCGCGGCGCAGTGGTGGCGATATCGATGATGGTGCCGGCAGTCGGTGCGGTGGCTTTGCTGCGGTGGAGCGAAAAACTCAATTTCCGCAGTACGGACATTGTGCGGCCGATGCTCATGCCGTCAGCCGCAAGAGACGGAGCATTTCTCCTCTTCTATGCGGGATTGGCGGCAGTGCTGCTCTGTATCTTTGCCGTGATGTTCATCGTGCCCTTTGTTGAGAACTGGCCTTATAAGCCGAACTTCACGATTCAGCATTTCATCGACATTCTGGGCGAAGACGATATCGGCGGGATCTATCTCCGTTCGATCGGCGTGGCAGCTGCTTCCGCGGCCATCGGTACGTTTATCTCCTTTGCTGCGGCGCTCATTCAGGCGCGCTCCAAGCTGCCTCGCGTCTGTCGTTCCGCCATGGATGGATTGGCCATGATGACGAGTACTTTGCCGGGCATGGTGATTGGCGTGGGCTTCCTCTTCGCGTTCTCAGGCACGATTCTGCAGAACACGATCGCCATTCTGATCCTCGCGAACCTGGTGCACTTCTTTGCTTCGCCTTACCTGATGGGGACGGCAGCGCTCTCACGCATGAATGCAGGATGGGAGACCACGGGACTGCTGATGGGTGATACCTGGATTCAGACGATCCGCCGTGTGGTGCTCCCGAATGCGCGGGCGACGCTCATTGAAATGTTTGAACTCTATTTCATCAATTCAATGGTGACCATTTCAGCGGTGGTCTTCCTCTGCGGCACGTCGACGATGCTTCTGACCACGAAGATCAAGGAATTTTCCTATTACGAGCGGTTTGACGCAATTTTCGTGCTGTCGCTCTTGGTATTCGTGACAAACGTCGCCGCAAAACTCATTCTCGACAAGTTGGCAGAGTGCTCGCGCACTGACCAAAAGGCCGGCTCAACTCGTTCATAACGCTTGCTGCTGAACGCACTCCCGCAGTGACCGATTCCCCAGCGGCATGAAATTCACATCCCTCTCTTATTTGTCATTTACTTGTATTGGATATAAAAATGAAGCAAATGTTCACTCTCGCGGCTGCTGCCGCCGCAGTATCTCTGCTTGCCGGCTGCAATGGTGAAAAGCCCGCTGAAGAGAAAGCTGCCCCTGCGGCTGAGGCCGCGGCTGTCATCATTTATTCGAATGCTGACGAAGAGGCACAAAAGGCGATGAAGAATGCCTTGGATGCCAACGGCATGAAGGGGCTCTATAAGATTCAGGGGCTGGGCACCTCTGAACTCGGCGGCAAGCTTGCCGCCGAAGGCAAGAATATTGAAGCCGACGTGGTAACCACCGCTTCCTACTATCTTGACAGTCTCCAGAAGAGCCAGAAACTTTTCCAGAAGCTTGCCTTCACGCCGGAAACGATCAATCCGACACCGGATTACTATGCGCCGATCCTCGGCAACTGCGGAGCGCTCTTCATCAATACTCAGGTGCTCGCTGCGGATAAGCTCCCGCGTCCCACCCGCATTGAGGATCTTGCTCAGCCCATCTATGCCGGTCATATCTCCGTGCCGGACATTCTGGGTTCTTCCACATCGTGGCTGATGACGCAGGCCGTCATTGCCGATAAGGGTGAAGCCGAAGGCGCGAAGATTCTTCAGGCGATTGAGAAGAATGCCGGTGCGCATCTGACGAAATCGGGTTCCGCTCCGCTCAAACTGATTCGCGCCGGTGAGGTGGCTGTGGGCTTCGGGCTTCGTCATCAGGCCGTAGCGGACAAGGCCAAAGGACTCCCGGTTGACTTTATTGACCCGGAGGAAGGCAACTTCATGCTCACTGAAGCGGCTGCTGTTGTCGACAAAGGGGATAAGACCAATCCGAATGCACAGAAGGTGGTCGAAGTGATCATCAAGAATGCTCGCCCGGAACTCCTCCAGTACTACCCGGTGGCGCTCTACAAGGGTGAAACGGTATCGGCCGAAAATAAACCCGCCAATCCGAAGCAGTTCCCTGAAGCCTTGACGGTGGAGCTCCTCCAGAAGCACCAGAAGCTCGTCAAGGGTGAATAAGGGCTGACAGAGCGCGCTTTTTCAGTTCGAACCCCTCGACGAGACCTCTCTGATCGAGGGGTTTGTCTCTCAAAACACCCGTGCGGGCAGCCTTCAGAGGCTGGCGCACCGGGCGTTTAAGCACACTAGAAAAAAATACTGCGGGCGCATGCTTATCTGCGCAGCACTTTTGAATGATGCAAATGTCCAATATTGCTGATCCCAATACCTACAAGCTTTTAACCCCCGGCCCGCTCACTACGACGCTCGCCGTCCGTGAAGCCATGCTTGTCGACCGCTGCACTTGGGACGACGACTACAAGGCCATGACCGAATCCATTCGCGCTTCGCTCTTGGAACTGGCCCAAGCTAACCCTGCCGAGTACGGCGTCGTGCTGATGCAGGGCTCAGGCACTTTCGGGGTGGAATCTGTTCTCTCAAGCGTGCCGGGTGCAGCCGACCGCGTACTGGTGCTTGTCAACGGCGCTTATTCAGAGCGCATGTGCCAGATTCTCACTTATCACCGCATTCCGTTTGACCGCATTGACTGCGGCTGGGATGAGACGCCTGATGCTCAAAGGGTAGCCGAGTGGCTCGATGCGCACCCCGAAACGACGATGGTTTCGATGGTGCACAGCGAAACGACGACGGGTATTCTCAACGACATCGAAAGTGTGGCCCGCGTCGTAAAGGCGAAAAACCGCTTGTTCATCGTGGATGCCATGAGCAGTTTTGGCGGGGTGGAAATCCCGGTGGAGTCTCACGGCATTGATTTTTTGGTTTCCTCGGCCAATAAGTGCATTCAGGGCGTACCGGGCTTTTCCTTCATCATTGCCCGCAAATCTGCGCTGCTTGCCGCTAAAGGCAATGCGCGTTCGCTCTCGCTCGATTTGACTGCGCAGTATGAAACGCTCGAGAAGGATCACGGCAAATGGCGGTTCACTTCTCCCACGCATGTCGTGGCGGCATTTGCCCAGGCGCTCCGGGAGCTCAAAGATGAAGGCGGCATTGCAGCTCGGCATGCCCGCTATGCTGCGGTCAATGAGGCGCTGCGTGAAGGCATGGCTGAATTGGGCTTTAAAGCCTACGTGGCAGCCGATCGGCAGGGGCCCTTCATCACGACTTTCCTTTATCCGGATCAGGCAGGGTTCGATTTCAAGCACATGTATGCGGTGCTTAAGGCCGGCGGATATGTCATTTATCCGGGCAAGCTCACGGAACGTCCGAGCTTCCGGCTGGGCAATATCGGGGAAATTCACGGCAGCGATGTGCCGAAAATTCTCGGTCTTTTCCGCGGTTATCTCGCATCACTCTGAACATCCATCTCAGGCAGATCATTATGAAGCAGACCATTCAAGGCGTTATTTTCGATTGGGCGGGCACCACGGTTGACTTTGGCTGTTTTGCGCCGGTTTCAGCGTTCGTTGAGGCTTTTCGCAAAGCAGGCATTGATGTGACGCTCGAAGAGACGCGGGCGCCGATGGGCAAACTCAAAATTGAGCATATCCGCACCATGCTGGCGATGCCCGCGGTCAAAGCGCGCTGGACAGAGCGCTGGGGACGGTCTCCGGAAGAAAGCGATGCGCAGTCGATTTATCACGACTTTGAGCCGGCTTTGTTCGCTGTGCTCGATCGTCACTGTGAACTGAAGGACGGCGTTCTTGACTGTGTGAAGGAGCTGCGCAGCCGCGGTCTGAAGATCGGCAGCACCACCGGCTACACCCGCGAGATGATGAATGTGGTCGAAGAGGCTGCGCGTCAAGCGGGTTATGCGCCGGACTGCCTTGTCACGGCGGATGAGACGGGCGGTTTCGGACGTCCTTGGCCCTACATGATTTTTGAGAACATGCGCCTGCTCAAGCTCCCCGCCGTGCGTACCGTTGTGAAAATCGGCGATACGGTGAGTGACATTGAAGAGGCGCGTGACGCCGGCGTCTGGGCTGTCGGCGTCGTTGACGGTTCATCCGTCATGGGACTTTCGCACGCTGAATTCAGCGCGCTCACGGATGCGGAAAAAGCTGCGGCACGCATCCGTGCTCGTTCAGTCCTCTTGGCGGCCGGCGCTGATTTTGTGATTGAGTCGCTCAGCGAACTGCCCGGACTCATTGACGGCATCAATGCTCGCCAGGGCCGGTGACCGCTGCTGCCCCGAAAGGGCAGCAGAGAAACTGTCTCCGCCTCGTTTCCGCTTCTCAGCGGAAGAGGAGTGAATTGAACGCTCATGCATCCAAAGGGTGCATGAGCATTTGTCAAATGATCAAGCGCGGCAGCCCTTTTATTTGCCCGTTGTGCTGTCGACGAGATTCATGCGCATGATGGCAATATGGCGCGAACCGGGCTGGCGTTCAATATCAAAGCAGTCCCCTTCGATCTGCGGGAATAGCTTAAGGAACTCATCCATCTCACGGCGGGCGTCTTCGGGGAAGGTCTTCCCGATGAGTCGGCAGGTGTCGGCAACATGACGGCTGTTGCGCGTTCCCACCACTGCCGCTGCGGCTTCGGGCTTGCCGATGGTGTAGAGAGACGACAGACCGGCAATTGAAAGCCCAGTCGATTTGCCCAAAGCAGCAAGGCGTTCGAGGAGTTTCTGATAACCCGCCCAGCCGAGCGTATCCTCAATGACCAGCAAGTATTTGACGAGAGAACGGTTTTCGAGGCTCTGAAGGTCGGGTTCAGGTTTGCCGAGCCACTTGTCGGAAAGAAAGCCCCCGGCGACCGTGCCGTAAGCAATGAGCTTGACGCCGCTGCGGCGGCAGAAATCCGTCATGGCCTTTTCCGGGCGGCGGTCGAGGAGCGAATACTGGCACTGATTGGTAACGACGGGAATGCCGGCATCCACAAGCTTTTTGAGGTTGGCGGTGTTGAAATTCGTCGTAGAGATGCAGCGGATGAGTCCCTTTTCTTGGAGCCGCATGAGTTCGCTGGCCGTATCAATCATGCCGGGAACGTCGTAGTCCCACCAGTGGAACTGCACCATGTCGAGACGTTCAACGCCAAGACGCGAAAGTGAGCGTTCAATCACGCGCTCAACGTAGGCGCGGTCGACATGAGCGAGATCCTTGAGATCGGGGACAAATTTGGTGTGAATCTGCGGCAGCGACAAGCCGGCGCGGCGCCTTTCGGCAATGATTTGGCCGTAGAACGCTTCCACCCCCGTATAAATGTCTGCGCAGTCAAAAGTATCAAAGCCGCGGTCGAGCAGTTCGGCGAAGGCATTGTGGGCGTCCTTCATGTCGAGCGCATGTGCGAGCGCATGACCGGCGGCGAGCTGCCAGCCGCCGTTGATGATTTTGGGAATGCTGTAGTCGGCAGTGAGCTGCGTACGGGCAATGGATGGCGTCATGACGGAGGTCCGAAAAAAGATCAGTTTGAATTAGGGATGTTTGTCTGTTTTGGCTGGGAGCGGCACAACGGTGCATTCACCGTGTCGGAACCGCCGCAGCCCCGTGCGTGAAATGCGAAAGCGGGCGCCGCAGTTGGGATCCGGACAGGCAATGAGCGCGTCAGTGGTCATCCAGTCTGCCGCGGCTGTCGGGCGCTGTTTGGCAGGAATCAGCGGCAGCAGCGCGGCCATGGCATAGAGTGAAAAACGGCCGCCCTCGGGAAAGACCAGATCTTCACCTTCGACTTTGAATCCTTGACCGAGGTGATGGCGGCAGACGAAACTGCCGCCCTCCACGGTAACGGTGAGGTCAAAGAGTTCAAACTCATCCGGTTCGAGGTCTGAGGATGCTTCGGGGCGGGAGTTAAGGGGGGCAGTCATAGTGTGTCTCAAAGGTGCGCCGCATTCCGGTTCTCTCTGATGAAAGCGAGTCATGCCTTAAGCCTTGTCCGAGGACTGGGGCTCCTCACTGATCTTAGGACGTCCGATGCCGGTGGCGATCGATACTGAGAATACGACGAAAAGCGCAATGGGATAGAACGTAGCCGTCATCAAAGAAAACGGCGTGAGGGTCGGATCTCCCAGCGCCGAGGCAGCTGAAAGCGTAATGAGTGAGAAGGCCGAAAACGGCAGAATCACCGGGATGCTGTTGGCAAATCCAGCGAGCAGATAAGCGCGGCGATAGGGATCAATGCTGCGGCGCAGCAGTCGGTCGGCCAGCTGTCCGGCCAGCGCCACAGCGACGCTCGTGACAGCGGCAAGGCAGGTGGAAATGAAGACCGTGGCGACGGCCAGAGTCACTTCGGCGCGGCGCGGCGACTGATTTTCGTTCGTGAGGAAGTTGGCCGTAGCATCGGCAAGTCCGGCGTGTTCAATAACGCCCGTAAAGCCAAAGAGTGCAAGGCACATCAGCATGATGCCTGAGACGTTGGCGATGCCGCCCGTCAGAATGCCGGAAATGGAACCATTTTCTACGCGAACGATCTGCGAGGGTTCAATCACGCCGGTGAGCAGACCGATGATCAGTCCGGCAACGGTTGCCATCGTGACAGCGTGGAGTGCGTCGCGCATCTTTATCGCAATGAAGATGAGGAGCACCACCGGGATCAGCATCAGGAGACGCATCGGATCTGCGGCGGCATTGAGCGCTGCGGAAGGTTCTGAAGCGCTGCCGCCGAGAGCGTAGAAGGGGAGCGCAATGATGAGCGCAATGACGGCAAACGGGAAGCGAGTCTTGACAACGCGGCCGAGATCAAGGGGCTTGCCGAACTTATCCGTCTGCGTCATGGCCGAGATGATGGCCACGTCCGAAACCGGCGCGAGGTTGTCGCCGAAAATGGCGCCCGAAAGAATGGCGCCGGCCATCAGCGGCACATCGCAGCCGAGCGCAGCGCCGAAAGGCAAAAAGATGGGGGATGCAGCCAGAATCGTGGAAATGGAGCTGCCGGTGGCTGTGGCCAAAAGCGATGAAATGAGAAAAACGGCTGGAGTGAGCAGCGGCGTTCCGGCAATGGCGCCGCCCGTGAAGGCGGCGAGGGCTTCGGCGAGCCCGGCGGCCTTCATCATGGCCGAGAATACGCCGGCAGCCATCAATAGCAGCAGCACGGTTGCCGTCATTGGCGATGCTGCGCCTTCTAAGACCGCTTTCCAGTAGCGCATTGGCTTTTTGGTCAGCAGCGCGCCTGCTACCAGCGCCGTGAGACCGGCACCCGCAAGCGCCATCAGATCGAATACTTTGAGGACGACAAAAAGGTAGACCGAAAGCAGCGCAAAAATGAGAAATGGAATGAGGAGCGATGCGGGTCCGAAGAAAAAGGGAATGCGGTTTTCGTCAAGCGAAGCGTCAGAGGCGCAAGCCGGTGCAGGGGAGGTCATGGTGAATTCTCGTGAGGGCACGAAGGAGAAAAACTGCAAATCGTCTGCGGCGGGACTTCTTTTGTTTTTTTGAGATACGGCTGAAAAACAAAACCCGCCGGAAGGCGGGTTGGACTGAGAAACTGGGGGAAAGCATCAAGTGCGCTGCACGATCTTTCCTTCTCTCAAACCGGCGCGCAGGTCTGCGCACCCGCCATTGAACTTGACGGGAATCGCCACCACTGACGGCGAGGCTGCAGGCAGGAGAGAAAATTTTCCGGCTTCATAGTGATTTCATCGTACCTGCCGTCACTCGAAAAGGGCTTGGTAGGACTGCAAAACCCAATTGATGCATATCAATCACTTGTTTGTCCAAATTCAATTGCGCCACTTGATTTTTTAGAAAAATTACGCGAAAAAATATGAATTTTTCAAGCGGAATCCGTGAGGAAGCTGAAATTCATCGTTGTCATACGGCGAATTTCGCGGTTTTGCCGTTTTTTTGCATCTCGTGCTATGGTGCTTGAAACGCGTTGCGGCAGTAGACCTGATAGGTATACAGCTGCGGCCGATTTCTTCGAATGTTTTCATGAGCCAATAGGAAGCATTATGCAGGTGTACATCCGCACTTCTTGCCGAGCTGCCGACGTCCTTCACGGCCGCCGCTCGAATGCTCTCCGCACCAGCTCTACATCCTCTACATCCGCGTCTCGCAGCACAACAGGCAGCGAGACGCTTGACGCCTTGCGGATGCACGTTCGAAGAGACTGACAGGCATTCGGGGAAACCGAATTCCGCCAGCACCCAACAAGCGGGAACTTAAAAAGGGTTCCCAAAAACGAACGGGAAGCTCCGAAAGGCGCCTCCCGTTTTTTTATACCTCTTCCCTCTTTAATTTAATTACAGCCTCAACCGCCAAACCTCGAAAAAAACGGCTTCCCAAGCCGTTTTAACCGGCGGAAGGTTTTTGGAGACGCTCATGGATCTCATCCGGAACTTCAAAATTCACGCGGCGGCACTCATTATTGTGGTGCTCGCGGAACTGGTGGGTGTACAAAAGTTCGGTCTAGTCGTGCTTTTGCCGCTGCTTTATGCACTTGTATTCGGTGCATTGGTGAGCTTCCCGCGCTGGAGCGTCGTGAGGCTCGAAGAAATGAATCGCGCCGGCAAGATGCTTTCCGTGGGCGTTCTTTTGCTGATCACGAAGATCGCGCTCGATATCGGTCCGAATATTGAAATGATCATGCAGTCCGGCTGGGCGCTGATCATGCAGGAATTCGGCCACTTCTTCGGCACGCTGATCTTCGGTCTGCCGGTGGCGCTCCTCGTCGGCATGAAACGCGAAGCGATCGGCGCGTGCTACTCCATTGACCGAGAACCCAACGTCGCCATTATTTCGGAGCGCTTCGGCCTGGATTCTCCTGAAGGCCACGGCGTAATGGGCATGTATGTCTGCGGAACGGTCTTCGGCGCGCTTTGGGTGTCGGTTCTGGCCGGCGTCATTGCTCAGATGGGTTTCTTCCATCCGCATGCGCTTGCCATGGGCGCCGGCATCGGCAGCGCCTCCATGATGGCTGCTGCGACGAGCTCGATCATCGTCGTTCATCCGGAATGGGAAGAAACCGTGCGTGCCTATGCAGCGGCGGCCAATCTCCTCACGTCTGTGATCGGCATCTACTTTGCGCTCTTTATTTCGCTCCCCGTCACGATCAAGGTTTATGAGCTCTTTACGGGCGACAAGGGATCGGCCAAGCCTAAGGCGAGCGACTGATCCTCTTCCATGGCAACGAATACAAGCGAACAAGACAAAGGAAACGAAAAATGGAAATCCGCAAACTCATGGAAGAAATGAAGGACGTGCTGTTCATCCTTCTGGTGACGGCCTTCTTTACCTGGATCGCCAACAGCATCCAGCTCCCGAAAGTCAATATGGCCGAAAGCTCGATTGGCGTACTGCTTCTCGTCGTGATCACGGCCTTCGGCATTCTGGTTTCGCACCTGCCGGGCTTTCGCATTCTCCCGATGGTCTTTTGGGTATCGATCATCGCAGTGGTGATCTCGCTGCCGGGCTTCCCGGGCGGCGACTGGGTCATCCACTATACGAAGCAGGTAGGGTTCCTGCCCATCACGACGCCGGTGCTTGCTTACTGCGGCCTGTCGCTCGGCAAGGATATCGACGCCTTTAAGCGTCTTTCCTGGCGCATTGTTCCGGTGGCGCTCGCCGTCGGTGCGGGCAGCTTCATCTGCGCAACGGTGCTCGCTGAAATCATTCTGCATCTTGAAGGCATCTTCTGATGCATTGAGGCAGCTTTATTCGCCCGCTCAAGTCCGGACTGTTCAAGTTCACTGGGCGGGCGCAGAATTTGTCATTGACAGGTAAGAAGAGTCTGCGCAGCGCCAAACCGATCCAACCGGTTCCGGGCGGTCGGCTGAAGATCTGCGCAGTCTCTTAAGTTTTTTTGAGCTCCATCGGAGTCGCTTCATTTGCAAGGTTTTTTCCAAAATGAATAAGGAAGAACTGAAGGCGCGGGTCTGCGAAGTCATTCGTCGCCGCAACCCCGACATCGTCCGTCTCGGTCATGCCATTTTTGCCGAGCCTGAACTCGGTTTTAAAGAGCAGAAAACTTCTGCCAAAGTTCGTGCCGCCTTTGATGCGCTCGGCCTCAACTATGAAACGGGCTGGGGCATCACTGGCGTGAAGGCGCGTCTTGCCGGCAAGGGACACCGCCGTACGGTTGCCGTTCTGGGTGAGCTCGATGCCATCGTCTGCCGCAACCATCCGCACAGTGATCCCGCGACGGGCGCAGCTCACTGCTGCGGACACAATGTGCAGATCGGCAATCTGCTGGCTGTCGCCTATGCAATGAAAGAATCCGGGGTCATGGATTATCTCGGCGGCGATCTGGTCTTCTTTGCTGTTCCGGCCGAAGAATATGTCGAAATTGACTACCGCAGCGGACTGCGCCGCGAAGGCAAGCTTCAGTTCTTAGGGGGCAAACAGCAGCTTATTGCCGAAGGCGCCTTTGACGACATCGATATGGCTATGATGATGCACGTCAACGCGACCACCAATCCCGAGGGGGAATTCACCGTTGGAGCAAGTTCGAACGGCTTTGTCGGCAAACTGATCGAATATCACGGCCGTGCCGCTCATGCGGCTGGTGCTCCGGATCGCGGCATCAATGCGCTCAATGCGGCAATGATGGGGGTGATGGGCGTCAATGCGCTGCGCGAGACCTTCCGCGAAGACGACTGCGTGCGCTTCCATCCGATCATCAATTCCGGCGGCGACCTTGTGAATGTCATTCCTGACTACGTGAAGATGGAGAGCTACACGCGTGCGGCCAACGTCGAGGCGCTCGCCCGCTACAACCGCGACATTAACCGCGCACTCAATGCGGGCGCCATGGCGCTGAACGCTAAGTGCGATATTACGGATCTTCCGGGCTACCTCCCGCTCAAGCCCGATGAAAACTTCCGTACGCTGCTGCGCGAAAACGCCAATCAGATTTTCGGCGCAGCAAACGTTGAGGAAGGCGTTCATTCTGCCGGCAGCACGGATATGGGCGACGTATCCCATCTCATGCCCTGCGTGCATCCGTGGGTGGGCTGCGTTACCGGCACGCTTCACGGTGCAGACTACGTCGTTTCGGATGAGGAGACGGCGTATGTGAAGACGCCCGAGGTGCTGGCCATGACGCTGATTGACCTGCTCTGCGACGATGCTGAGGAAGCCGATCGCATCTGCCGTGAATTTAAGCCCGTATTCACGAAGGAGACGTATCTGCAGTTTATGGATGACCTTGTTCGTCAGCATTGACTGAACACGCGGTCTGCCTGATCGTTTGCCAAAGTTCGGCCAGGCCCATTTGAACGGCTTCTGTGGAATATTGCTCACAGAAGCCGTTTTGTATGCTTGCAGGACATTCATACGGTCTGCTGTCGGTCAATGCAGTCAACAGGGAATACACGCGCAACACTATGAAGCGTTTTGACTTAAGTCATTGACATTGCCCGAGCGGATGATTGGTTTTGAGCGCGTGTCTCAATTCTGTGTAGGATTATGGGGTCCGAAGCGCCCGTGAAGGCGAGGAGGAACGGGACGGCCCCTCAGGCCGGATCCGCGGAAGATGCCGACCATCAGGCTGATGCACTCAAAGGAAAACGTGCCGCCCGGAAGGCATTGACCAAGGCTGACGGAAAAGATCCCGTCGGCATAAATTCACCACTGACTGGAGGGCGCTTTGTGTCCGTCACTCAGTCAGAAGCCAACCCGGGAGGGTCCGGCAGTTCGAAAAATCCCCGCGGAGAGGAGGCCCTCAGCGCCTGAGACTCGAAGCATGTGAACGATAAGAAGAGGGATCACGTTCTGCTGCACAATCCGCTTCATAAATATGAGGCCCTCTGATGGCTATGTTCAAAAAAATGGCTGCGGCTGCCGCAGCTGCCGCTGTTGTTTTCTCTTTTTCAGCCGCCGCTGATGCTGCTCAGACACTTCGAGTCGGCAGCCTCACCGTTTATGCGCCGTTCGAATATGTGAATTCGCAAAACGGTGAATACGAAGGCTTTGACATGGATCTGATCCGTGAAATCGGACGCCGAAAAGGGTTCGATGTGCAGATTATTTCCATGACGCTCGACGGTCTCGTGCCGGCGCTGGTGAGCGGCAACATTGATGCGGCTGTTTCGGCGCTGACGATTACGCCGGAACGTGCGGAAAAGGTCGATTTCACCAAACCGTACCTCAACGCCGGTCTCACCGTGATGACCACGAAGGAAAACGCTCCCAAGATCAAGAGCGTCAAAGACCTTGAAAACAAATTGCTTTGCGCCGAAATCGGCTCAAGCGGCGCATTGGTGATGAAGCGTATCCCCGGTACGACTGTGCGTACCTTCAATTCTGCTGCGGATGCCTTTTTGGAACTCAATAAGGGCGGGTGCTTTGCAATGCTCAATGACGGTCCCGTCAACAAGTACTTCCTTACACAGAAAGCTTCTAAGAGCATGAATCTGACGGCGCTTGATTTTGTCGTTTCCGACGACTTCTACGGCATGGCCGTCCAGAAGGGCAACAAGAAGCTGCTCAAGGAACTCGATGACGCATTGGACGAGATGCGTGCTGACGGTACTTTCCAGAAGATCTACGACAAGTGGTTCGGCGACGTCAAGTGACAGTGCTGACGCTGTCGGACTGAGTTTCGGCAGATTCTTCCAGGGCCTCCAGAATAATCTCAGCATTTTCTGGAGGCTTTCGTTTGATTGGCAGCGTTAAGCGCATTCGGGCTCAGACTGAACCCCTGCCGGCCAGAAGTTTCAATCCCTGTGCACAAAGTGTTTAAGGGTTGGCTGCGAGTGCATGCGCGGTCTGGAGCACCGTGCGGACAAGAGCCTGAGTTTCCATTTCGGGATCGAGCCGCTCAACCACAAAGGCCGGCCCATTGAGAGAGGCACCCATGGAGGTGAGCGGGGAAGCTAAAGCGTCTCCCTGCAGGTCCGAGCCGCAGAAAATCCAAAGCCCGGCGTGCTGATCCAGAGGCCGGATCGGCCGGATGGAAAAGAGATAGCGGAACACTAAGCTCATCGTCTGAGAAGCGATCACGGTCTGCATGCGGGAGAATTTAGCGTCAGCCACAAAGTAAACCGCCCGTGAATGGTCGGCCGAGTCTGCGTCGTGCTTCAATGCGGCACGAAGGATAAAGTCCGGCGTGTAAAAGGGCTTGTCGGCGGTTCTCAGCGTGTTGGGAGAGTCGCTGTTTTGCATCAGTGACCAGTCCGAAGCGCGGGCGAGTCCAAGCCCGTTTTCTCCGGCATACATCCCGCCGCTCACGACCGGCTGGTACCAGAGTGTGAGTTCAATGCCGTCCTTTTCAAACGTGAAGGTATTGGCATGGGGACGTTCGTCGCTGCCGGTTGTGAGACCCTGCGCGCCCTGATAGTCATATCTTGAGGCCCTAGTCTGCAGGAACCCGTTGGCGGCGAATGCGTCGAGCAGCGCTGTGAGAACGTAGTATTCGTATAAACGGCTGTTTGCCATGCAGGTGAGCAGCATCTCGCCTTCCTCCAGACCGGGCGGAGGGGCTTTGCGCCAGTTGGAAACGGCCTCAAAGATTTCTCGATAAGGCGTAATGGCGAGAAAAACCGGCGTTGGGCGCAGCGGCCATGGATGCATTTCGCCTTCAATGCCGAGCGTGCGCACATAGAGCTCGCGCAGCTGAGTCAGGCGCTCTCGAAACTGCAGAAAGCGGCTCGCGGCAAGCTGGAGACGTTTGGCGGACTCCGCAAAAATGGCGGCAGTGGAAGGCACATAACCCTCAGGCACATTGAACTGCGTGTGCGGAAGCTCCTCGGCCGCGAGGGTGAGTTCGGCAGATTCTTTGTCGATTTCATGGGCAAGCGAGGTTAAAAACCCGACCAGCGCTTGGTTTTCATAAGTATTGAAGGAGGGCTGTGCAGAACGAATCAAGGACCTGCGCGGCAGCCAGGCGGGTCCGATGCCGTTCGGGCGTATGCCGATGCCGCCGGGAGCCGGTTCGAGCTCTTCGGGATGGCGAACAATAAATTCGAGAGTTTTCTGTGTAAAGCTTTTGAGTTTGGCAAAGGCGCCGACCTCTTCACGTTCGCTCAGGCGGTTCCGTGCATTCGTACGAAAATAACTGAAGTGCCGATCATAGAGCTGAATAATGCGCTCGAGCGCTTCTTCCTGATTGCGAATCGCTTTTTCCGAAGATGATTCGCCGCAATCCTCTTTCATTCGATCGTGTGAGCGCTCTTTCGGGAAGAGCCTGTCGCTCGCTGATGCGACTCGTACAGCCATTTTAGATATGGCTTCGGCGCGTTCCCCTTTAGGCAAAAGCACATGGACGGGCGGCGCATAAAAAAGCTCTGGGACTAGAGCGTCGGGTCTGCGAAGCGAGACGGAGAGTCTCGCAAGACCAAAGACGTCCGCAAAAAGATACGAGTCGGTCGGCTGAGCAAAGAACTGCAGGCCGTCACGGCTCGTCGATGAACACAAAACGACATCGTCATTGAGCTCAATCGTGACCGCAGCGAGCCGCTTGAGCATGGCGCCTTCACATTCAATGCGGTACGGCCGATCAGCAAAAACCGTCGGCAGCGTCCCCACGAGCGTGTCTGCGCGGAGGTGGACGGGCGCAGACTGGAGCGTAAGCTCCACCGTTTCGCCCTTCCAGCTGAGCGGAACGAGACGCAGCCGGTTAGCGGCGATTCGAGAGATGGAGTGTGAATCGTCGCTCACGGCTGCGGCAGAGGAATGAATTGCGTCGTTCACCACTCAGGCTCCTTGCGTGATGCTCTTGGATATCGGTCGGCAGCTTCACAAGAAGCTGAAGTAGCCGAGCGCACGGTCGCCGCGGCTGATCATCGTTTCGAGCAGTCCGGCAGTTCGCACCAGCCGCCGCCGGTGAGCCGCATCCAACAGATTGACGAGCGCCGATCTGTAGTCCGGGCCATTGCCGGAAAGATGCGGGAGCAGCCGGGAGGCTGCGGCGCAGTCGAGTGCGGCGTCCGCCGCACTTTGCCCCAATTTTGGATCTTCGCGGAAAACAGGCAGACCGCCGAGCACGGCTTTTTCAAAAGCGAGCTGCACGCGAATTGACATCGGCGTTCCTGCAGCAGCCGTAAGCGAAATAAGCTCTTCCAAGCCTTCCCCCGCAGCGCCGGTGAGCGGTGTTGTGCCGGCGGAAAATAATGATGAAAGTGCCGACCAGCTGATGATCTGCGGCGTAAAGCTCCGCGGAGTGCGAATCAGAGCTCTTCGGTCTGCGGCCGGCAGGGTAATGACGGCAGCGCGATCGACGAGGCGAGGCGAGAGTGTTTCAGTCGTGTGGTCGTTGTTGATCGTAGCGAGAAAACGAAGCGCAGGCGAAATCTTCAGTCTTCTGTGGTCGCCAAGGCTGATGGAGGCGTGACCAGAGGCATCGTCGCAGACATTCATGAAGTCTGCCCAGTAGTACTCCATGGGCGAGAGGTTGGCTTCATCGAGAAGCATCACCGCAGGGAGTTTGGGCTCTCCGAGCCGAGCTTCAGCATCGAGCGCCTGAAAAGCATCGCGCCGGCGGTCATCAACGCTCTCAAACGTCTTGGTGAGCGGATTCCAATACCCCACGAAGTCGCGCTTGGAGGTCCAGCCGCGCTCCACGGAGATCGGCAGATAGCGGTCGGCAAATTCCGGCGACGGCCAAAGCGCGAGCGATTCGGGCGACTGACGGCCGAGCGCCTCCGATACGAGGTCGAGCCCAAGGACGTGCGCCAAGATGGAGCAGATCGATGTTTTGCCCGATCCCGGCGGCCCGGAGAAGACGGTCAGGAAGTTCTGCGTAAGGGACAAAAAGAGGTTGAGGATGTCGTTGGCACTGTAGCTGCGAACGGCTGAGACGCCCCTTATCAGATAATCGACAAGTTCGGCGCCCGAAAGCGGAGAGGTCTTCAGACGGCGGATGGCCTCGGCACGGAGGACAACGGATTTCTCAGTTTCTTCCCGGCGAAAGTCGGCTGCTGCTTCCATGAATTTGGCTGCGGCACGGCCGTCGAAAATATAGTTCTGTGCGCGCTGAGCAGCTTCGGAAACGCGGGATTCGAGATCTTCGGCAGAATGCGTGAGACCTTCAATTTGGGATTGAAGCGCCTCAGCATCCTGAGCGAGTGTCTGACGTTTGGCGTTGACGGCCTCGAGATCGGCAAGCGCTGCGAATTCGGCTGCTGTGTTTTGGCGCTGAGCGGCGAGTTTGGCTTGTTCGTCCTGGAGCGCCTGAAGGGCAGCGGTCTTTTCTGCCTCAGCGGCAGAGAGTTCGGCCTGAGCTCGGATGCGTTCGGCTTCGATTCGCTGGGCAAGCTGATCGACCTGCCGCTCTTTCTTTTCGAGAATACTGACGAAGGCAGAACTGGCACCGAGCTGCTTGAGCGTTTTGGCATCCGAAAAGATGCGTTCGAGCACGGCCTCAAAGAGCGGGCCCTTTTCAAGCGCCTGCGCACCCATCGAAATGCGGGCAAGATCGGCTATTTCTCGAGTGAAAAGGCTGCTGCGGCCGGCTGCTTCCAGGAGTTTTTCCAGACGAGCCCGGCGGCGTTCTGAGACCTCAGTGACATCGGGAAAGAGTTCATTGGCAGAATGCTCGGCCGCAAGCCACGATTCAATCTGTCTTCTGCCTGCATCCGTTCCGGATGAGTGCGCAGCGGCCGAAGCCGACAGTGCGCTTTGAGCGGCCTGAGCAGCCTTGGCGAGGAGTGCTCTGTCGCTCAATATGTCAAAGCGCCCGGCCTTGAGTCCTTCCGTGTCGAGCACGGCGCTTTGGCCGACGACAATTTGATCAACGGCGCGGTAGCTTTCGTGCGTTTCAAGCAAATCTGGTGCCGTGCCGTCTGCTTCAAGCCCCGGCGCAAGGCCGTCGGCGAGGCCTTCGGGCGCTGCCAGATAGGGATGGTGGCCCGCATCTTCCTTGAGGGTCCACGGACCGAGGAATCGGCCTTGGTAAGCGAGCAGCACCGGCACGGAAGAGATCCCCATGCTTTGCCAAGCTTTATTGTTTTTGGCGGCTTTTGTGCCTTTAGGCGGTTCAACGGCTGGGTCGAGCGAAAGACGCACCGGAATGGTCTTGCTGAAGTCGACTTCGGCAGATTCCGGAAAGACGATTCGATAGATGCCGATGTCGGAAGCGCGGCGCATGCGGCCCTGCCGCGTCAACTTATCAAAGTCAATGCGGTATTTGAAGTCCGGACGCGGAGCGCCCGTACCCGCGTCAAGATTGATCTTCAGATCTGCAGAAAAATCGATGTCGGCAGCATAAATGGAGCCGTCGTTGACGGCTCCCGTCGAAACGCCCTTCAGATTGACGGCGTCGAGGCTTGGGAAACGCGTGCGAAGGGACTCTTCAGAAGCGGCTTCAAAACGCTCCTCAAATGGGTTCCATACGGCAAAGCAGAAGAAGTTGACAAAGGTTCCGGTGCGGTGCACGAAGCCAAGCCACCGTTCACAGCCGGGCGTTGGCTCTCGGTCGGGATTGCGCAGCGGCGCTTTCAAGGGCGCGGGCGATTGGACGGGTTCGGGATGCTGCCCAGTTAATTCGCCGGTCGGCTTAGAGCCGCTGACAGCACTTTGTGCTGCGGATGCAGGTTCTGCGGCAGGGAGCACATTGTCTGCGGCCGGCGTTTGGGCGGTGACGGAGGCTTCGACGCTGAGGGCGTCAGCCGTATTCGGCTCACTTTTGAGTTTGGCGGTTTGGGCGGGCAAAACCGCTCCAGTTTTTTTCTGTGCGCCTCTTTTTTCCACGGGGTGTGCGGGAGCGGCTTCCTGAACCGTTTCATCGTCCTCAGCAGCGGCTGCCAGCGCGGCCGCTGCCGTCTCAGCTTGTCTGCGCTGAGCGGAGCGAACCGCCTCGGCCATTTCTTGCTCTCGACGCAGCGCTTCCGCACGTTCAGCGGCGCGGGCTTCTGCTTCGCGGGCTTTGGCCGCGGCGTCTTCGGCCTGTCGGATCATGTCGGACAACGGGACGATGCCGGCATCGTCCATCTTCTTGAGCATCAGCTGTCCGGCGAGCGAAAGTGCGTCAGCATCGGCGGGCGAATCGCCGTCATCCTGAAAGAGCCCGCAAGGCCAGGCGCCGGCCAGAAAGGAGGCTGCTTCTGCGGGCTCAACTGTTCCTGCATAGTCGATGTAGTTTTTCAGTTCAGAGAGATAAGGCCGCCGGCCTTCTTTATTGCGGTCCAAAAAACGACCCTGCGCGAAGGAGGGGTAGAGCGCCGAGCATCGCTCAAACATCTTTTCCCCGATCGCCAGCCGTAAAACAGAAAGCAATCCGGGGTCGGAACGGTCTGCCGACAAGATGCGCTTCATCAGCGCATTGTTGCCGCGCACGCGGGTGATGCGCACGCCTCGCGTAATCGGCGAGCCGCGCAGCGTTTTTGACTTGAGGAGCCCAATGATTCGAGATTCGGCATCACTGTCGATGTGCTCAATAATCCAGCGCAGAAGGAGCTGACGAACCGCAAGGGTGCCGTAGGGCTGAGGGGCCTCACTGCGCTCCTTTTCGTCGGCTTTAGTCAAGTCTGGCTGCGCTGAATCACTCTCTGGGGCGGCAGCTTCGCTTTTTTCAGCGGAGTCTGCCGTATCCGGCCGTTTCGTCAGATCGCCCGCTTCATTGTTAAGCTGGAGGTCCGGATAGAGCGCAGAAAGATCGAAATCAAGGAAACCGAGGTGCAGGAAATGCTGATAGGTTCGGCGCCCAAACAGCGTGAGACGTCCGTCAGGCGAAAAAAGACCGCAGCGCCAGATGCCGGCCAGCAGTTCGGGAACTCGGGATTTGGAAATGTCTTTGGCTAACTCTGCCAAAGCGAGGAGCGCCGCTTCGCGTTCTTCGTCAGCGTCTGCAGCATGAAAATGCGCGACGTTTTGAGCAATCTTGGTATGGAGCGGGCCGCAGGAAACAGCCAGCAGGGCTTGTTCAAAAAATGCGGGCGCCTTTTCTTCCGCAGCGAGCAGGGCGATTTTCAGATCCTCGCGGGTGCGCAGTTTGCCAAGCGGGGCGCCTAACGCGAGGGCTTCGGCGGGCTGCGGGGCTTTTAGAACGGCAGCCACGCGTTTTTCGGCCTTGCCGGAAAAACTTTTCAGCAGTTCGTCAAAGAGGATGGGTTTAAGCACCGGTCCGGCCGCAGTGGCAGGATCCCATACGGTTAATTCGACTGGTGCGCTCGAGTTTCTCTGGCCGTCGGCAGTGCGTGAAATCGGGGCAGGCTGAGCTGCGGGGGCTTCTTTTGGGGACGCAGAGGCCGGCATCTGCTCTTCCGGGGGTTCATTGGTGTCGGTCGTGTGCTCATCGGCCTGGCCGTCTTCACTCGTCGGCACGTCGTACTTCGTTCTGAGCGCAGCAATCAGTGCTCTCCCGAAATCAGTAACTTCATTGCTCACCGGGGCAAACATACCGCACATCCACCCTGCGGCGAGAATGCTTGCTGCCATGACTTTGCTCGGACACGTTTTGGCATAAGCGATCAGAGAATCGCGGAACTCAATGAGCTGCTCCTCCTTGCCGTCTATAGGCGTGAGCGTCGACAAACCCTTTATGTCGGGGAAAATGTCAAAGAGCCTTGGTTCCCAGAGCTGAATTAAGCAGAATTGAAATTCAGAATGAAAACGAAAGTCTGCACTGAACTGCAGAAGCCGGCGCTTGAGCGTACTGTTGTATCGAGCAGAAGTGAGGTCCAGATCAGCAAAGTATCGCTGGTTTCGCAGTGCCGGCTTTTTTAAGGTATTGAGCAGCCGCTTTTCTGCGTCCGAACTTGCGTTGTCAATAAGGTAGTCGAATATACGGCGGTAGAGCATGACTGTCAGACGAAGAGGATGGGTGGTAGTCCAAGCATCTTAGCGCCTCAGCTTGATGCTCTGGCCAATAAAAAAACGCGGCGGCCTTCCGGGGAAGCGAAAACCACGGCAAAGTGACGCCGAGCCGACGGATGATCAGGCGGGCATTCGTTTGGGAGCGCTGACGGCAAAAACAGATTCAAAGCGCCTGATTAATTCAATGAGACGAATGGGGAGCAAAGCATCGACTTTGGCTCGAAGCTCTTCAGGAACGCCCCAAGCGGCCTCAGCGGCGGCCCCGGCAATAGCGGCGATGGTGTCGCAGTCGCCGCCGAGCGCTACGGCCCGGCGCACGGTCTCCTCATACGATGAGCTTCCTAAGACCAGTGCAGCTGCCACAGGAAGCGTCGCTGAGCATCGTAAGTCCGTGCGAATCGGACGAGCCGCCTCCAGCGCGGTCAATTGAGGCAATTCGCCGAGGGGCTGCCCCCATAAATCATTCCATTCGCGACGAAGTTTTTCGGGATCAGCGCCTTCTCGCAGGCGATAGATGAGCCACACGGCAGCCTGAGCGCCCGCAACGCCTTCCGGGTGATTATGCGTTGGGAGCGCCGAAAGGGCTGCGAGTTCAAGCGCTTCGGAGAGCGATCGAGCCGCCCATGCACATCCGGATGCGCGCATGGCGGAGCCGTTGCCGAGGCTCCCTGTGGGCGCATCGGTGTCGCTCAGCATCCAGCGCATAAAGCGGCTGCCGTAGCCGGCCTTGGGGAATGCACAGCCCCAGTCGCGCAGAGCCGCTCTCACTTTTCTCTGAAATTGCACTGGGTCAACGCGCAGTGTATTCTCGCTTGCATCGCCGTGAACCGCAGACGCAATCAAGGCGTCCGCAACGGCACACGTCAGAACGGAATCGTCTGTAGGATGAGCGTTCGGCGGAAAGATCGGGAGCTCCTCAGGACTTTTGAGCCAATTATTGAATTCAAACGTACTCCCGAGCACATCTCCGATAACGGCGCCGTACAACATAATGAGATCTCCGATTTCCCCGGTTTGTTCAAACGCCTTAATGCAAGCATTAGCCGCGAATGATGAAACGGCTAATAAGTCAAATTGTGACGCATGAACGCCAAGTATATCGCGGCCGTTTTGATGAGGCGAAGCGAAGAACTGAGCAGGTTAAGCGCTTGAAACATTTGAAGAGCTAAAAGCAATGAATATCAATAAAGAAGCGTCTGTTTGCCGTACTCGCCGACAGATGCTTATCCGCACAGCATCAGTCGTTTTCAGTACGGGGTCCCTCGCATTTCTGCCCAAAAGCGCTTGGGCTGCGGGAGCGCCTCAGACCGCTCCGGCAGACTGGAGCGGCCATGCGGTTAGAGCCGCGGAAAAAATCCTTGAGGCTTGCTGCCGCCATCCTTTCACACAAGGTTTGGCGGACGGGACTTTGCCGAAAAAAGCGTTTCTCTTTTACGTTGTTCAGAATGTTCACTATCTCGCGGGCTACGCAGCTTCGCTGCATGCCCTGGCCGGACGCGTGGCGACGATGTCTAATCTCCCCCTTGAAGAGCGCAAGCGCATTGTCAAGCGTCTCCATGGATGGGCCAAGGATACCGATGCTGTCCGGGAATCGCTCGATAGTGTGTATGCTGCACATGCCGCAGGGAAACATTTGGCCGATGATCCGCTTTTCAAGACGATTGAACCCGCGACGCTGCTTTACATTAATTATGAAGCGCTTTGTGCCAAGACATCGCATCCGGCTGTCGGCATGGCAGCGCTTCTGCCGTGTTTTTGGGTTTATGACGGGCTGGGGCAAGTCTTTGTGAAGGCGCAAAAGAAAAGCAGGCTCCAAAAGAATCCCTTTGCGGACTGGATCGCGGGTTATGGGTCGCCGGAGTATTCGGCGGAGGTGCGCCAGGCACTCGGCATTGCGGATGCGCTTGCTGCGGAAACGGATGAAACAGTCAAAGCAGAAATGACGTCGGCATTTCTGACCGCCTGCCGGATGGAACTTCATCTCATGGAAGCTGCCTGGCGCGGACTGACGTGGGAACCCGTCGCCAAGCCCCATTAACTGCCCGTCGGTACAGAGCCGGAGCTCATCTCGGCGGCGCTTTTTTTTTCGAGTGCTGTCGATTGAGCTCTGCCGCTGCGGGGCCTGCCGAGCGAAGTGAGGTTTTGATCATTGATAGGCTTTGTGCTTTATGGAAAAGAGGTTTTATTTCTTATCGATGAAGAAATAAAACGCGTGTCATTCTCTTCTTTTTTTCGTCCCAGACTGCAGGATAAACACGTGCGCTATCAATAAGTACTTTTTATTCGTGACGAATATTCACTTGATGCGGTTTTTCCGAACGTTTATCCGGGAAGAACGCAGTGATCGCTTTTACCAGAAAACCGACCAAAACAGCCGATACTGCAGTTCCTTCCCGTAACCCGACAAAGCTGCCCAATACCGCAAATGAAAGTATGGCAGCAATGACAACCAGCACGGTGTCGTTTACGATTTTGACGGTGCCGAATGGACGATGAAATACGGCAGCGAAAGCGAGCACAATGCCTTCGCCCGGCTGAACAATTGTTTTGGAGCGAACCTGCAGAATGATTCCTACTGCAAGTACCAGGTTGCCGAACATACTCAATGCCGCGCTCAGCCACCAATTGTTTGGGCTGTACGGCTGCAAAAGGTGCATGTTGAGGTCGATGAATGCGCTGAAGACGAGTACGGCAGGAATCTGCAATAAGTTGAGGATCGAAAAGCGGCTGCGCAGAAGCAAGGCTTGAAGGACAACGAAGATAACATTGAGGATGAAGGTAGTCGTTCCGAAAGAGAGCGGAAAGATCTTGCTAAGCACATACGGAAGCGTGCTGATAGGCGTTGTGCCGATGTTTGAAACCGCTGTCAGGGCAATGCCGAAGGTGGCAAATTCCATGCCGATAACCAGCATGGCAATGCGGCGGCAGAGATGGTAAAAACGATCTGAAGTTTTTTTATGTTGATTCATAGCGGCGACAGTGCAGAACGTTTGATTTTAACGATTAATGTCGAATCCTGCGTACGGCTGTGATGAAGCAGCCGATCCGAATGGAATAAAGCTGTCGCTGCTGAGAATCTTCACTAGCCCAAGATGCGGGTTATGCAATAACAAAAGCGCCGGCGGAAGTGTTCGCTCCTGCCGGCACTTTTCCGGACAATCGTCCGGTAATTAACGCTGTAAGCCTCTTATGCGGTAAAACGGAAGTTCACCTGTGAGACAAAACGGCGGTGGCCGACGAAGCCGCGAATGTAGGTGTCCATGAAGCAGCCCGGTACTGCCCAGCGGGCGACTTCATTGGCACGGAAGGAAAGCGTCCAGCTGCCGTCATCATTCTTTGCAGATGAAATGGGCTTGGCCGGGGCGAGAACGGATTCCTTTTTGCCTGAAAAACCCAGACTCCACAGCACGCTGTTCGGATCGAGATCGAGTTCGGAAGATTCAACCGCGGGCGTAAGCGTAATGGCTACCAGTGCGTTCGGGTCGCTCACGGAAATTTCTACGGCTTCAGCGTCTGCAAGCACAACATCAGCGGCATCAATCGTGAGTGCATCGCGCAGTTCACGATACGTTTCATCCGCCTTGGCGCACATGCGGCACGTGAAGTCGCCCAAGAGTTTCTTAGCTTCAGCATGCGGGAGGGCTTCGGCTTCATGCTTAACCTTTTCCGCTGCACCGATGAACTCAGCCTCAAGCGAATCGCGCACCGGCCAGATGCCGGCCATCAGACCGCGGTTGAAGTTCACGATTTCGCTGAGCGAACCGTAGATGAACCAGCTGTGATCTTCATTGAAGTCGAGCATGTCAGCGGGCATGCTGAAATGGAAGCGGCGGGCGTCCTCGAGGGTCGACCATTGGTAGCCCTGCGGGATTTCGCCGGCCATCGGGAACCAAGGCACATAGGGGTTCGGATCCTGAGACGACGAGCAGCGCCAGAGCACCGTATAAAGCGGGTCATCGGCGATATCTGCCACCCAGGATTCGCGCGTATGGGAGCGAGAGATGTCTTGCGCACTCGCGTGGAAGGCGTCGGCCCGGCCGTCGCCGCGGGTGCGGTAGGTTTCTTCAGCCGTAAGACGAAGAACCGCTTTCACGTCCTCAACGCTCATTTTGTGCGCCGGCTCAGCCATTTCCGGGTAACGGTTCGGATCGTCGAAAACTTCTCCCGTGATGTACTGCCAGCCCGTGCGCATGCGGATGCTCTTATTGGGGTCGAGGCGGATTTCGTCGGGCTGATAGGCGACGGAGAAATCAAACTCATGGTAGTAGCTGCCTGCGGCCGGCGAGAAGCGGCCCTTTTTGACGGCGTAGTCAATCAAGTCAGGCGAGGCAATAACGTTTTCCGTGTCGGAAAAGTCCACTACACGGACGGCTAAGTAATTGGAAATCAGGACGACTTTGTCGTCGGGCACGCGGTGTGCGACGAAGTGCTTGCCCTTAACAACATTGAGTACCCAAGCTTCCTGAGCGTCGGCAAAAGAGTAGTTTCGTGCGGGGCTCCAGTAGCCGTATTTGCTGATCAGCTCGCCGGCAATTTCAACGGCTTCACGGGCAGTATGCGCTCGCTCCATCACGCAGCGGCGAAGGAGGAACCCGATGCCGCCTTCGAACAAACCGACTTCTTCGTCCGAGAGGTGGCCGTCATAAGAGTCGCCGCCGGAGTTTGAGCACATGACGACGCCTGCGTCATTGGCCATGCCCTGATCAAAGGAGGAGCCGGGGGCCGGTGCAAGCATATTGCTCCAATAGGTGCCGAGCGTGACAGGCGCCTGAGGAACGCGGGCGCGGCCGGGTTCTCCTTCAACGAATTCACCTGCCGAGTGCGAACCGCCGGGCACCCAGAACTGCTGATGCATGCAGCGTCCGCCTGAGTCCTCATTGTGGCCGAGGATGACGCGACCCGTGGTCGAGGCCAGACGACCGACAATCACCGTTGTGCACATACCAACTCCTTTTCTTTTCGAGCGTATTCAGAAGAGACGAAAGGCGCAGAAATGAGCGCGCCGTTTTTCGTCCGTGGATGATTGCAATTTAAAAAGAGACCCAGATGCAAAATCTGGGTCTCCCAAGCATGGAACTATTTTATGGCTGCGTCTCTTGCTGAGGCACTGACTCATTCCATAAGTCAATGTAAATTTTGTCCATTAACGCAATAGCATTATTCTTTGCTGCCTTCCGCAGCGACCTTGCCTTCGACCGGCGCAATGCCGCGGGCTTCCGCGCGCTTCGTGATGATGGTGGCGCCAATGCCTGCCGACGTGATGAGGAGCATGCCGCAGATCGACATCAGCGTCGAGGGTTCATCAAAGAGGAGCCAGCTGATGATCGCGGCAAAAGGAATGGCAGAGAATCCAAGGCATGACGAAAGCAGCATGTTGCCGTAGGCATAGGAGCGGGTAGTGGCGATTTGACCGAGCGTGGCGAAGGCGCCCATGGCGAGCACGGCGAGCGCCGCTTCGGGACTCGGCATGTGAAGACCGTCTTCAAGGAGGTACGCGCCGATCAGTCCGAAGCAGGTGCCAAAGCACGTGAAGTAAAAAACAATTCGCCAAGAGGGTTCCTGCAGTCGGCCGAGTTCCTTCATCTGCCAGTAAATTGCCAAATCGAGGAGCGCCACAGAAAGCGTCAAAAGCGCCGGCCAGAGCTGGTCGCTTGAAAAGCTCGGCTGCAAAATGATCGTAATGCCGCTGAAACCGGCGATGATTGCAGCCGCCAGCCCCCAGGGTGCCCGCTGATGCCGCAGCAGCGCCAGGATGATGAAGTTCACCGACATGAAGAGCGGCGTCGTATAGACGAGCGTCATGTTGGTGCCGAAGGGGAGCTGTCCGAGCGTGAAGAACCAGACGGAAATACTGAGCGTACCGAGAATAGAGCGCGTGATGTTGCCCATCAAGTGAGGCGTTTTAAGTGACAAATGGTTGCGCTTCACAAAGAGCCCGATGGTGATGACGCCGAAAAGGGATCGGTAAAAGACCATCTCCAGCGTCGTCAGCTCACCGTTGGTGAGTTTCACGCAGGCGGCCATCATTGAGAAGAAGAGTGCTGCAGCGAGCGCCCAAAGAGACTGCTTCAACATGAGGGATGCGGCGGGGAAAAGTGATGTCGGGAAATGATTGATAACAAACCGCCTCGATTCCGCTTGTCTGTGCGGAACCGAGGCGCGTTCGGGAGCGGTGCCTGACCGGCCGTCGATCTAATTATTTTTCGGCATCAGGCCGAAGTTTTCAAGACATTGCGGTAGCGATAGGGCAGCTCGACCAAGTCGAGCGGCTGGCCGTCGGGGGTAAGCGTGATGCCGGCAAGGAGTGAGCCGATCGTAGCGGAGAAAAGCACGAGCGTGCGTCCGCCCAAGGTCACGGCACGCACGACTTTGCCGGCCTCTTCACCCTTAGCGTAGACGGGAGCGCCTGCCGGAGCAGCCGCTTCAGCGGAAAGGATGCCGACGGCGGCACGGCGGTTCGTTTCGCCGAGATGCTGCAGGCGGGAAACAACTTCCTGACCGGGGTAGCAGCCCTTGGAAAAACTGACGCCGTCAACGAGTTCGAGGTTGACGGCCTGAGGCACGAACGTTTCGCGCGTGGGCGGAAGCACCTGAGGAATGCCGGCGGAAATGGATGAGGCGAGTGCCCAAGCTGCAGGTGCAGGCGTCAGTCCAAAGTCTGCGGCAGTCTTGCCTGCGGGCAGGATCACCAAGGCGCGGGCACCGCCCGCGCAGAAGCCGGGAACCGTTTGAGACGGTTCAATGCCGAGCAGCGTAAAGCCGTCCTTTTCAATGCAGACGCCATGGGCGGGCATTTCAAGGCCGAGCGCGGCGAGCGTTTTCGCACCTTCCTCGCCGACCGCGATCAGCATGGCAGGCGCAGGGTCAACAACTTCGAAAGAGACTTTGGAGCGCAGCACATACATATGCAGGCGCTTGAGAAAACCTTCGGCCATTTCCGCGGGCAGCGCGAGCATCACGGCATCACCGGAGAGCCAGGCGCGCATCACGGCAAGCAGGCGCCCTTTGGGAGAGCAGTAGCCGGCAAGCGTTGTGCGGCCGGCGAGGTTCTCAATTTTCTGGGTGAACTGGCCGTGGAGGAAATGCAGGGCGTCTTCCCCCGTCACACGAATGAGTGCAGTGTTCGGTGCGCAGGCAATGCTTGGCGGCACTGCCAAAGTAGTGGTCGTCTGTTCCATGGTTTGAATTGGGGGCAAGGCCGTTCCTAAGGGGCTGCGGCCGACCCTCGCAGTTTTAATTGAGTTCTTGTGACGTGAAAGCATAGCCGTTTGAGGAAAAAGATGCTTGTTCTTTGACGGCTGGCGCGATGCATATTGGAGACCGCGTCAGCGAGGCGCCGGCCGATTCTCTGAAGCGTCATGCGCTAGACTCAGGCGTCCTGATGATTTCCGTTAAGTGCAGAGAATTGAAGTGAAGAACATTGAGACGCCCAGTAATGCGGCTTCAGATGAAGCCCCTCTTGAGAAGCCGGACGAGGCGCCTGGCCTCGAAACTGTTTCGGAGTCTGAAGCTTCAGCGGTTAAGAAGAGTGAAGAGGAATGCAGTCAGACGCGGGCGCAGCACTCAGCGGAAAACTCGGCCGGCGAGCCGACGGATTCGTCTGAAAAGGCGGAGCATTCTGCTCACAAACCGCATTGGGGGCGTCGACTCTTGATGCTGGTCCTTCTGGTAATGCTGCTTGCCGCAGGCGCCGCAGCAGCCTGGCAGCAGGTCCGAGCCATGCTCTATGAAAAACCCGCAGTGATGACCAGTGACATGGTCGTGGTGCCTGTGCTTGAAGGCGACAGCGTGACGCGAGTGCTCGGCCGACTCGCTCAGGCGGGCGTGGAGGTGCCGATTTGGCAGGCGAAACTGTTAACCAGGCTTGAACCAACGCTGGTGCGCAAGATTCATGTCGGCCGCTTTCGTTTTACCCGCGGCATGACGCCCTACAACGTCTTGGAGACGCTTTCCGGACCGGCGCTCGTTGATAAACAGCTGCGTATTCCGGAGGGCGCCGCTTTATGGACGGTTGAGGATATTCTGGCTTCGGCGGAGGATCTCTCTCCCGAATCTGCCAAACTCACCGATGATGCACTGCTCGAGCGTTTGGGCGTTAAATCGATGGAAGGCGTCTCGGATACCGCAACGCTCGAGGGTTTCTTGGCGCCCGATACTTATCGATACGGCAGCGGCACGAGTGATCTCATTGTTTTGGAGCAGGCTGCCGCTCGACAGCGCAGACTCGTCGATGAAGCTTGGGCAACCCGCTCGGAGCTCTGTCAGGCCAAAACCCCCTATGAGCTTCTGATCCTCGCCTCCATCATTGAAAAAGAAACGGGCGTGAAGAGCGATCGGCATCTTGTGAGTTCTGTTTTTAACAACCGTCTGCGGATCGGCATGCCGCTGCAGACCGATCCGACGGTGATCTACGGACTCGGACCGATGTTTTCCGGCAATCTGACGAAAAAGGATCTGCAGCGGCCGGGCGACTGGAACACTTATCTCAATAAGGGCCTCCCGCCCACTCCGATTTCGATGCCTTCGGCCGCCTCTATTGAGGCGGCGGCGCACCCGGAACCTTCCAAGTATCTTTACTTTGTTTCCCGCGGTGACGGGACGAGTGAATTCTCAACAAACCTGCGCGACCACAACCGCGCGGTAAACCGCTTTATCCTCAAGCGCGGTGCGCTGTCTAAGTCCGTTCAGGCAGATAAGCCTGCCTCGACTGCTGAGGCGCCGCAGAACGCTTCGAAGCCCGCATCGGTAGAATGACGGCCACAGGCAGGCTTGCTTTCAGGTTCACTATTCAAAGCGGAGTATTCAGGGCATGTTGGGGCGCTTCATCACGATTGAAGGCATTGACGGTGCGGGCAAGTCCACGCAGACGGAAAGCCTCCTCAAGCATTTGGCCGATCAAGGCGTCAGCGTCCTCCACACGCGTGAGCCGGGCGGAACGCCTTTGGCGGAAAAAATCCGCGCCATGCTCCTTGCCGACGATATGGCGCCGGATGCTGAAACGCTCCTCTTCTTTGCCGCCCGCGCCGATCATGTTCGGCGGGTCATTCGGCCGACTTTGGAGTCCGGCCGCTGGGTGCTCTCTGACCGCTTTACCGATGCAACTTATGCCTATCAAGTGGGCGGCAAGGGATTTTCCGGCGAGAAAGTCGAGGCGCTTGAGAACTGGACGCTCGGCGGTTTTGCGCCCGATCTGACGCTGCTCTTTGACATTGCTCCCGCCGTGGCAGCCGCACGGCTGCGTGCCCGAGCCGGAGATCAGGATCGATTCGAGCGTATGGGAGAAGCCTTCTTCACCCGCGTGCGGGAGGCATATCTGGCAAGAGCAGCTGCAGCTCCGGAGCGCTTCCTCATCATCGATGCGGATCGGCCGGCAAAGGCTGTGTCAGCAGACATTTTTGCGAGGATTTCGTCATGGCTTTAGCGCCTTATCCGTGGCTCGAGGAGCCCGCACAGACGCTTTTGGCGATGCGTGATCGGATGCCCAATGCGGTGCTTTTGTACGGTGCCCCGGGTGCGGGGCTCTATGAGCTGGCACTCGCGTTTTCCAAGTCGCTCTTTTGTCTTTCGCCCCATTCGGACGGCACCCCCTGCGGACACTGCACCGGCTGCCGGCTGGCGCAGGCAGGCACCCATCCGGACTTTAAGCAGGTGCTTTCGGAAGCTCAGTGCGCACGCTATGACGTAGCATATGAGCCCGCGGAAAACGAGCGCAGCGATGCCAAGAAGAAGCTCTCGCGCGAAATCCGCATTCACCAAATTCGTGTGCTGGGCGATTTTTTGTCGCTGAACGCCAATCAGGGCGGCCGCCGTGTGGTGCTCGTGCATCCGGCCGACAAACTCCGGGCCGAAGCGGCAGCGTCACTCCTTAAATCCATGGAGGAGCCTCCAGAAGGACTGATTTGGGTTCTTACGGCTGAAAAGCTCGATGATGTGCTGCCGACGATTCGCTCCCGCTCTCGGCTGGTGCGCGTCCCGATGCCCGATCATGAGGCGGCGCTCGCTTTTTTGAAGTCCAAAAAACTCAAGAAACCGGAAGAAGCCCTAGCGATGGCGGGCGGTTCGCCTCTGGCAGCGCTTGAACCCTCTGCAGACGATCGGCTTTCCGCTAAAACGGAGAATGCCGTGCTCGAATTTTTGCGTGCGGGCCCCGAACTCTCGGTTGATGCCCTTGTGCGGCTTTATGCCCCCGATCTCACGCTCCCGGCTTTCTCGCTCCTCGTGTCGCGCTGGGCGCACGATCTGATGCGCTCGGCGCTTGGCCTTGAGCCGCGGTACTTTATCGACGAAAACGCCGCCATTGAACGCTTGGCCGCGCACACGGATGCTAAGCGCGCAGCGGGGTTCTGCACGCAGGCGCTGTCGTGCCGCCGCGCAGCAGACCATACGCTCAATCCCAAGCAGACCGTTGAATCGGTGCTGCTTCGCTATAAGCAGATTTTTCAGTGAAAAAAAGGCTGCAAAACCCGGTCTTCATCACCGATCCTCGCAGAACCAGCCGGCAGCGGGATCGCGGAGCGCGGCCTCCTGCGTTTCCGGAGCTGTCAGGGCTCTGACCGGTGATGAGCTGCGTCAGAAAAAAGATTCAGAGCGGGAGCGGCAGCCGCACGGACTGAATCAAATTCCCGTCACTTCCAAGATGGGGCGCTTTAGAGCGCCTTCATGTGACTCATCGCTTCGCTCATTTCCGCTTCTTCGGGCGAGAGATACCGGCCGGTGGTTGCAACAGAAGCGTGTCCCATGGCGGCCTGAACGACATTGACGCTCATTTCCTTTAGGGCCGAGACCGCAAAGGTGTGGCGCAGCCAGTGCGTGGATGATGCACGCAGTTTGGCGGCATCGAGCGGCGCGCTGAGCGCCACCTCATCGGCCACGCGGTCGAAGAAGGACTCCAGCACACGATAGAGGCCGCTGCGGCTCATGGGGCCGCCAGGATTGCGGCCGCGTCCGAGGTTCACGAGGAGCGGTGTATCCGGAGGCGTCTGGGCGGCTTCGGGAATGCCTCGCGCTGCGAGTGCCTGATTGATGATGCTGAGCTGCTCAGAGGTGAGCGGCAGCCGCCGGACTTTGCTGCCTTTGCCGATCACTTCAATGGCCGGACGTTCACTGCCGCCGAAGCTGCGCCGGACAATCCAGCCGGTACGGGCTTCGAGCATTTCGGAAGCCCGCAGACCGAGGGATTTGCCAAGCATCAGGATGAGCTTCATGCGTTCACGCGGCTGTCCCTCCGGAATGAGCGACAGGTGCCCTGTGATTTCACTCCACTGTTCGGGGGTAAGCGATCGATCGGCAAATGCCTGCGGCGCGCCTTCGCCCTTCAGAAGCGGTACTTTGGGGCTCACTTGGTCGAAGGGATTGAAAATGAGGTAGCCCGTGCGCTTCAAAAAATTAAAGAGCTGGCGCACGACGACGATGGCGTTTCGGCGGCTTGCCGGCGAAAGCGGGCCATTGTAGGGCCGCCAGGCTGAGGAAGATCGTTCGGCATTTTTCTCGCCGATCCAGAATGCCTGCGGAATGCGCCATTTTCGGCTGAATGTCTTGTCATCGGTTCGCCCGAGATCTTCGAGCCAGCGCAAGTACTGAGAGGCTTCATCGGCGCGGATGTCCGAGAGCGCCGTTTCTTTTTCGACCAGACTCCAGAGCAGAAAACGTTCAGCTTCCTTTCGATAGCTCGCATGCGTATTGGGATTCCCGGCTCGAGCGTTAAGCCAAGTACGGATGGCTTCCAGGTCATCGCGGGCAGAGAGCGCACATGCCGCGGCCGGCGCCCGGTTGAGTCCCTTTTTGCCCGAGAGCGTCTCGGGGAGTTCAATTTGTTCAATCGGGCGAATACGCGGGTCGCCCGGCCCAGAGAGCCCGCGTGAAGCATCGGTCTGACGGCGGCCGGCCGATGTGCGCACCGCCGGGAGCGAGCCGGGCGGAAAGAAGCGCGGCGTCACTTCACCGACGGATTTGCCCCAGCGCGCCAGCCACATCATGAGTTCCCCGGCCAGAGCGGCATCAAGCCCTTCAATTCGGCGAAACCAGGTATTTCCAAGTGCTGCAGCGCACTCGTAGAGATCCTCAACAGTTTCAATGCCCGCGGCCGCCATCGGCAAGGCAGCAGTGGGAGGCAGCAGCCGCGCGAGACGGTCGTCGGGAGAAAGCGTGCGTTCAGGAAGGGATGGAAGTTTGGCCATAACCGACAAGGAAAAATGGGGAGGGTTGAGGCGGCAGTATTGCTTTAGGAGACCTCGCCTACTAAACCGCCTGCGAGGCAAGGCTAATATACGTTGGAAGCTTATGGCGCACTCAAACGCTTTGCGAGAGTGTGATGCTCCTCTCTTTCATTTCATCATTTTTGCGCATCATGACGAAGATTCGCCGGTTCCATTTTTTTTCGGCCGCCGCCGTCCTCGCGCTGACTGTTCCGCTTTCAGCCTTGGCCGACTATCCCGACCTGCCGCCGGAACCGCCGCGCGCGGCTTCGTCCTTCATCGGCATGGGAGCGGCGACCGGCACGCCTTCAGGGGATGTTGCTCAGGCTGTGAAGCCCGTTTTGCGCTCGCTTCCTGTACCGACAATGGTACAGTCGGCGCCTTTTAATAAAAGCGATCTTTATGCGGTGCCGGTGACAACAAATTTCCCGCGTCCTTTGAAGATCGGCGTGCAGGCTTCCTTAGGCTTGTCGTCCCGAGCGCAGTGGCTGCGATTTACGCTCGAAGAACTCAAGTACGTTCTGGGCGAAGCGAATCTAGAAATTCTCTGGTTTGACAATCGGCAGCTCGAACTCGGCGTCAAGAGCCGTCAGCTCGACTTCATCCTTGCCGATGCGGATGAATTCGCGCTGGCGCAGTCGACTGGATATTACGAGGCCTCCGCAAGTTTTCTGCCTAATGCGGCGATTCGTGCCGAAGATGCGCAGGCCGCGGTCATTTTTACGCGCCGCGGACGTGAGTCGACAGCGTTCAGTGCTTTGGCCAATCCCAGCACGACGTTTGCCGCCACCAGCCGCGACTCCTTGGCCGGCTGGGACGCGGCGGTAGTGAAACTCTTTCAGCACGGTATTTCTCGCACCGACATTGAAGATCGAACAACCTTTTACGGGTGGTCCTCTGCCTCAGTGCTTCATGCCGTGCTTTCAGGAACGCAGACGGTAGGCATTCTTCCAGCATGCGAACTTGAAAAGCTCGAAAACCGCGGAAAGGTCGGCATCACGCATGATCTCTCAATCTTTTCTCCGCAAAGGGACGACACGCTTTCGTGCGCCCACTCGACGATTACCTATCCGTCCATCACGGTGGGCGTGCTGCGTACGCTTGATCCTGCTTGGAAAAAAGCTGTCAGCACGGTGCTTTACGCCGCGGCAAGCCAGCGCTACGGCGGCGAGTGGGCGCTTCCGGCCGTCAACCGTACGATTTACGATTTGTTTTACGAATTGAAGCGCGGACCGTACGAAAACCTCGGGTCATGGAATCTCAACCGTTTCCTGCGTGAAAATGCCGAGTTCATTGCCTTTGCGCTCTTGGCGGCCTTCATCATCATTTCGTATGCCGTCAGTTTGTCGGTTTTGGTCAAGCGCAAGACTGCGCAGCTGCGCAGAGCCCTCGAAGAGCGTGAAATGATCGAGGCCGAAGCCGTACAGTCGCGTCAGCATATTGCCAACCTTGAACGCACCGGCATTGTCGGACAGATGTCCACGATCATTGCGCATGAGCTCAAGCAGCCGCTTGCGGCTATTGTCAATTTCGCGGGCAGCCTGAATCGCCGCGTGCAGAAGGGCAATTACGACGAGAAAGCGTTTGGCTGGGCACTGGGGGAAATTCTGGATCAGGCCGAGCGCGCCAATCAGATTGTCAATCGAGTCCGAGCCTACGCCAAACACGACTATCCGCCGCGAACCATTGTGGATTTGTACGGCGTCATCGGCAACGCCATCACCAACTTCCGTCGTGCGCGGCAGACGGCTGCGGAAGTGATCGTGCGCGTGAATAAGCACTCTATGGCGGAGGTGGACGCGTGGGAAATTGAACTCGCGGTCTTGAATCTCATGAAAAACGCAGCAGACGCTATTTCCGGCGTTGAACACCCGAAGATCATCGTTTCGCTCACCCCTATTGACGAAAAAACCTGGGCGCTTTCTGTAGAGGACAACGGTCCCTACATTACCGATGAGGCCTTTGACAATCTTTTCAAGCCTCTGCAAACCACTAAAGGCGCTGACGGAATGGGGCTGGGGCTCTCCATTATTGCGAGCATTGCCGAGCGGCACGCCGGACGCTGTACGGTCGAACGGGCCGGAGCGCAGGGGCTGCGCTTTACGCTGGTGCTCCCGAGGATCGCCGGCGGCAATGAACCTGACCTTGCCGAGGACGGACTTCCGCCGAAGATGACGGTTTATAAGGAAGGAGAACTGGCTTCAGCGAAAGGGGCCGCCGATTTCCGCATTGAGAATGCCAAGCCCAAAACGCGCGCGGCAACGATGGATCCTAACAATACGAACGTGAGCGGTATCTAGGCGCTCACACACTCTTTCAATGAGGGCATCTTCGGCAGACAGAGAATCAAAGTACGGGAAAGCCCGCGGCAGTCCACCCAAAGAATCAGGCGGCCCAATGGGTTCTTACCTATAATCCGCCTAATTTTTGGGTTCGGTTGTTGGAGACCGAGTAATGAATCAAGAAAGAAATTATTTCGTCCTTTTTGCCCGCATCGTGCTGGCGTTGGGTTTTCTGTCGGCCGTTGCCGACCGCTTTGGGTTGTGGACGCCGCTCTTAGGTGCCAACGGCGTGTTTTGGGGCTCGATGCAGAGTTTTGCAGCCTACACCGGCACGTTGGCACCGTGGGTGCCGCAGGCGGTGCTGCCGGCTTTTGCCTGGTTGGTGACGCTCTTTGAAATTGTGTTCGGCGTGGGGCTCTTGGCGGGCGTGTGCCTGCGTTGGATGGCTTTGGGCGCCGGCATCCTGGTGCTGCTCTTCGGTATTTCAATGTTCTTCTTTGCGGGCGTGAAGGCTCCGTTTGACTATAGCGTCTTTCCGACCGCGGCCTGCGCGCTCATGGTGTTTGCTCAGACAAAGAAAAACTAGTACCGAGTAGCGCATAATTACTCGGTTTAAAACCCAAACTCCCGAGGACTAGCTCTTACTCCTTTCTAGTCCCCTTTATTGGAGTCATCCCAAACAGCGCGAAGCACTCGCGCTGTTTTCGTGTCAGTATGCTGATTCGCCAGCTGTCAGTGGAACCCCAGCGCTGCATGGTGACGCCGCGCAGGATCTCAAAGACTTGAGACAA
>ENA-UESC01000052-UESC01000052.1-human-gut-metagenome-genome-assembly--contig:-NODE-52-length-97342-cov-13.533686_pt1 | contig 97342 bp, 104 predicted proteins | sample MGYA00242998_ERZ507999 | MGnify/ENA primary metagenome ERZ507999 (study PRJEB26167, sample SAMN06115465) | human gut metagenome | host: Homo sapiens | place: China:Hubei | collected 2016-04-27... | reverse complement strand
GCCGCCGTTGAGGAGGTAGTAGTCCCCCTTATCCAGCGCCGTGGTCTCCGTGCCGCCGGCGTCGGATCCGGCGTTGGTCTCCGTAAGGCCGAAGGCGCCGATCTTCTCGCCCTTGGCCAGCGGAACCAGATATTTCTTCTTCTGCTCCTCGGTGCCATAGGCGAAAATGGGCCATGAGCCGAGGGAGACGTGGGCGGAGAGGATTACGCCCGTGCCGCCGTCCACACGGGCCAGCTCCTCCACCGCGATGGCGTAGCTCAGGGCATCAAGACCGGCACCGCCGTACTCCTTGGGGTAGGGAATGCCCATCCAGCCCAGCTTACCCAGCTTCTTGACAGCCTCCTCGGGAAACTCGTTGTTCTGATCCATTAAAAATGCGAGGGGCTTGATCTCCTCCTCCGCAAAACTCCGGATCTTCGCGCGCAGCTCTTCGTGCGCCGCCGTGGTTTGAAACAGCATACGGGTACCTCCTTTTAAAATTTTACAGCTTGCTTGTATCTTGGGGATCGGATCCGCCGGTCAGCAGCCTGCGCAGGCTCACGGCACGGAACGCCTCGTCCTGCTTTTGCTGCAAGGCCGCCAGCTGACAGTGGATGGTGCACCGCCCATGCTTGTCCTGCCAGCGGCATTCATATCCCGGCTCCATGCAGGCGCACAGGATGCCCCGCTCCCCCACGACCCCCATGAGATCGTAGAGGGAGGTCGCGTCCAGATCGCAGGACAGCGCGCAGCCGCCGAGAGCGCCGCGGCTCACCCGCACCAAATTGCCGGCGGAGAGCTTGCGCAGAATCTGGTAGGCAAACTGATTGGGGATCAATTCCGTTTCCGACATCTCGGCCACCGAATGCTTCTCCCCGTCCAGCAGCACCCGCAAAATGCGCAGCGCGTAGTCCGTCTCTTTGGTGATGATCATGCTCCACATCCTCTTTTCGCTTGCTTGTTAATACCATCATATCAATCTTGATAAATTTTGTCAAGATTATTTCAAAAAAAAATATTGCTTTCATACAGACCGCCCCAGCCCGGGTCAGCTTCGCTTTCCATTCAGCGAAAAGCCATGTTCCTTACAATTATAGAAGCCGAAAAAGCTGTGCCGTGGCAGTCCGCCGAAAGCAGAAAAGACTATGCCTGAAAACCAGAAAGCGGAGAAATTGGTTGGGGCTCGCAGGGGTCGCCCATCCAAGGCGGATGAGGCGATCCCTGACAAGCCTAAGCCATCCAACCGAAACAAGCAATAAAGTGCGTGCTTTTCATTTTATTCATGCCGATCATTCTTGGGAGACAGTAGAAAAATTTCCATTGTTATTGACATGATGTGCGTTACAGAGTAAAGTATTCATCAAGACTGATTCGCAATAAAGAATATCATGGTCGTTCCGTGATCGAGGTCGTTATGATAAAAGGAAATGTAAAAATAGATCGCAAAAATCTCATCAGCATCCTGCAAAGCTGCCTTGTGCTGATTTTGGTGATCCTTGTCGCTCTGATGATGGTCGAGATCGGCAACCTGAAGGGCACGGCCCGCGTCATCAATTATGCCGGGCTGGTGCGCGGAGACACGCAGCGGGCGGTAAAGCTGGAGATCACAGGCACCCGAAACGATGAGTTGATCGCGTATTTAGACGATATTTTAAGCGATCTGACATCCGGGGATGGGCACTACGAATTGGTAAAGCTCAAGGACGCGGCCTATCAGGAAAGGCTGGACATCCAGAGTGCCTACTGGGAGCGGCTCAAGGCGGAGGTCGCGGCGGCCAGACAGCGTGGATATGAGAACACCCAAATCGTTGCCATGAGCGAGACCTATTTTGAAATGGCGGACGAAACGGTGTCTGCCGCGGAACACTATTCAGAAAAGATCGCCATGAAGATCCGCACTATTGAGATCCTCTCGGCACTGGATATGCTGTGCCTGGTGATCCTGATCATGCTCCAGACCGCCATGGCACTGAAAATGGCCCGGAAAAACCAACTGCTGGAGCAGAAGGCATACATCGACATCCATACCGGCCTGCCCAACAAAGGCTCCTGCGAGGAGCTTCTCAACAACAGGGAAATTCTCCGGGAGCCTACGGCCTGCGTCATATTTGACCTGAACAATCTGAAAACCGTCAACGATACGAGGGGTCATTCGGCGGGTGACCAACTGATCCTGAGCTTTGCCCGGCTTTTACGCCGGGTGATCCCGGAAAAGCATTTCGTGGGCAGATACGGCGGCGACGAATTTATGGCGGTCATTTACCATACGGACCGGCAGGAGGTGGAGGGCATACTGGACAGTCTGCGCAGGGAAGCCGACGCTGCAAACCGTGACGGCAATCAGCTTCCTCTCAGCTACGCCTACGGTTGGGCGATCTCCGCCGATTATGAAGGCTGCATCATGCAAACGCTGCTGGACAAGGCCGACTATTGCATGTACGAAAATAAGCGAGCCTACTACGCTACCCACGACCGGAGAGCGCCCAGGTCATAAGGCTCTTTTCAAACGAAAAACAGCAAGAACGAATTCGTCGCCACTATTGCGAAAAAAGCCTGGCCTGACGAAGAAAGGACAGGGAGGCGGCACTGAACGTCCACGTCGCAGTTGTGATGGAGGTACTGAAGGCTGGTGGCAGCGTGCAGTTCATCAGCTTCGTTAGCTTTGAGGTGAAGGGGTGCGCTGCCCGATCTGCCGGTTCGATGGTTTGCTGTACAGGAAACTCACCAGCAGGTACTTTACGATGAACGCTGGGGCGAGGGGCGGACGACTATCTTCTTTGCTGCACAACTGCACCATTTTCTCATACACGGACGGTAGATCCAGCACTGCCTCACATTTCCGGAGGATGGTCTCCTGCTGCATTAGATACTCGATTAATCCGCCAAGCTGATCTGGCCATTGCTGTAACGATACATAGCTGCCCTCCAGGTACAAGGTTTTTGCTGGATTTTTTCCAGTTCTCTTGCTCCAATTATACCACAGATTGGCCTCTATGGATTGAAATATAAGGCTTTTTCTTTTATTCAGTGCATATTAAGTTAGGATGTGCAGTAGATGCTCCATTTTAGCGTTTATCTGGAGATTGCCAAAGGATAAATAGAAGCAGTATTATGATGAGCAGCTTGCCGCAGAAAAACAGCGCACCGAGCGGGTGACCAAGCGCATTTTGACCGAGGAAGAAATGTCGGCTCTGTCCGATCGGCTGATGCAGGTCACCAAGGGCATGACCATCACGGTGCGGTACTTCAAAGAGGATACCGCCCACCCGGAGATTCCAGCAGTGGGCAACTACATCACACTGACAGGAAAAGCAGACCGCATCGACCCGGTGTTCCGCACTTTGCAAGTGGGCGAAACCGTAGTGTCCTTTGAAGATCTGGTGGAGATCAGTGGGGAGAGCATCATGGAGATTGACCAATATCTCGGCATTACAGAGGATTAAGCACAAAAAAGGCCACCAGTCGGAAAAACGGCTGGTGGTCTTGCTTACTTATGATGCATCGTCGGCAGCTGCTTGACTTTGTTTCCGACTTTTTTGCGTTCCAGTGAGAACACCATGTCTGGAGTGCGCTCAAAAAATCCTATGTCACGCCGCCAGCTTATGCCGCATTTGCAGTGGAACAGCCCAATGAACTGCTACTTCATTTTACGTCCGCAGTTCGGACAAATTCGTTTACTGGTTCCTATAATAATTTACTGGAGCTTGGCGATAATTTCATCGGCAGACATACCGCTGGCAAGCAGCTTTTTCAATACAGATTCTGCTTCAGCTTTCTTAGATTCTTCAGCGGCCTTTTTTTCGGCTGCAACCTTTTTTGCCTCTGCTTTAGAAAGATCCTTTGTTGCAACCTTCAACGCAGATTTTTTACTTTTCAGCTGGTCTTTCAGTGCGCTGATGTTATCAGACAGTGCAACAATCTCGGTTTCAATTTGCTCCTTGGCAGCGGTCTTTTCAGCAATAATAGCTGCATAGTCAATCTTTGCTTTCTTGGTACGCACTGCATTCTTGCTTCCTTTTTGTCTAGGCATAGTTGTCCCTCCATCTAGTATTGGAATTTAGCTAATATAAGTATATTCTTTCCGTCTCGAAATGCAATACTTTCTTAAACAATAAGAGCGGAGCCTTTTGCAAGGTTCCGCTCTTATTGCTGCTGTGATGCAGTGACAAGATGAAGGAATATTTATCTTTCAAAACCACCGATGGGCTATCGCTGTGAGGGTTTAGCAGCAATCCCATCAGACAGGCTTTGGAAGAAGCAAATGGGGATGGGAGAAATGCACCGTCATAGGTTGATAGCTACCCCAAGGATCACGAACAGGATTGAAAGACAAATACAACTTACCCCATTTCTTCGCTTGGTAAAAGCGTCCAAAGAACACTTCGCATGTTGTTTTGCCTGTTCCAACTGGGATGCCCCCGCATAAGCAGAGAATCCAGCACAAATCAAAAGTATCAAACTAATCCAGACCATCATAATCATTTCTCCAAATGGGATATTACCATTCCACGCCCAGAGTGCGCAGGCTCTCGGCAAGGGCAGGAACATCCATGTTGAACACGATGCCTGCCATGTTTTCGTAGAGCGCACCCTCCACATTGATGGGCGTATCGTCAATAAAAACGCATTCCTCCGGGCGAAGAGCGAACTTGTGTAGGAAGGTGCGGTAGATCTGGGGGTCTGGCTTCAACAGCTTGACCTCTGCGGAGATCAGGACACCATCCATCAGCTTACTGGCCTCTGCCCGTGCCCAGTAGATAGGCTGACGGGTGGCAGCGTTGGAAAGTAGGTAGAGACGGTAGCCCTTTGCTTTCAGTGCCTGCAAAAGCTCCAGCATTCCCTCCACTGGCACGATGGGGTCGTCCCACTTTTCGATCAGCCCACGGGCTGCACCGTGCAGACGCTCCGGTAAAAGGGGTAGAATACGCTGCTCTGCGATTTCTTCGTCGATCACGCCCCGATCCAACATGATCCATTCCACCGAACGGAACACCTCGTTGCGGATCAGCTTGCGGTCCTCACCGGTGAGAGAATAGCGGTCCATAAACAGCTCCGGGTCAAACCGAATCAGAACGTTTCCCATATCAAAAACAATATTTTTTATCACGAATATACCCTTCCTGTTTTACCAGTTGGTTTATGACTGCCACCTTATTTCACAGTTCATATAACGACCTTCTATTTATCTTTCAAATGTTGTATGTAATGTTATAGAGTAGCTTTCATTGGGAGCGATGCAAGCCGCTGCCGCATGTTCATTCCACTCGGAGGTGTCAGTCTCTGCAGCTGGGAGACTCTGCCACGGCTCAATGCAGATAAATCGCATAGGTTTCGTAGGTGCACTCCAAAGCAGCGTATACGGATATTCCGAAATATCGCAGATGATTTTTCGCTCAGAATTCTTTTCATATATTCCAATCGTTTTGGAACGGAGTCCGGCGAGACAGAAACTATCATTATCAAACAGCGTATCCGTCAGTGGAATCGCCTGCGTATTTTTCCATTGATAAAAACTTTTTCCAGAGAGCAGACCATGAGGAAGACAATCCAGAATGATTGGGCTTTCCTCTTGCTCAAACCGAATCTCATAATCCGTAGTTGTGTGGTTTTCATCAAACGGAATATTAAATCCCGGATGAAAGCCAATTCCACACCGCATATTCTCGTCACCGCAGTTTTTCACATGGACTTCATGGTGGAGCGTATGCCCATCAAGAGTGAAAACACTTGTGAATTCAAAATCAAACGGAAATCGCAGAGTTTTCGTTTCTTCGTCTGCTCGGAACATCAGTTGAGCAGAAATTCCGTTATTCTGCTTTAAGATATGCTCAAGATCACGAATAAAACCATGCTGTCCACCGCTATAGTGCTTCCCGTTATGAATCAATTCACCATTAGCAAGTCGTCCAGCCCACGGAAACAATACTGGAGAATGACGATCCCAAATAGTAGGGTCAGCCTGCCAGATAAGCTCTTCACCTTTGCTATTTTTTACACTGACAACCTCTGCACCATGCGTATCAATTGTCACGGTCAGAAATTCATTGCTGATGGTCGTTTGCATAAACTGCCTCCATTATTCTGTAACAATGTCCGTATCCGATATGAACTGCTCGTCACAAGAATTTGCGACAATGGGACGTTCAAATCCTTCAATCGTGTTTCCGCTGATAGTACAATTGTCCAAAAGATACAGGTCTATTGCTTTTCCACCATTCACACCTTTCAGAGTGTTGTCCTTGATGGTAACATTTTTGATATGCTTCGGAGATTTATTGTTTGTGGTAATCTCCAAAACGGTCGCCTTCGGATCACTGACATCAAATGTATTGCCTTCGATGGTAAAGTCTGTTGTGCTTTCTGCACCCGTTGGGTCGATGAACGAGCCATAGGTATCAGCCAAAATTCCGTAGCGGTCGATCTGCTCCGAATCCGAAGTAATGGTGAAGATATTGTTACGGATGGTAATGCGGTCATAGGCCATGAAATGAATGGCAGTATAAGCAGCATTATCAAATGTGCAGTCCTCAATTACGATATCAGAGCATTTCACCCCTGCCTGCTGAGAGTGTGTTCCGATGGCCGCCATATAGTGCGGCGTGTTTTCACTGCCACCAAAATAACAGTTGCGAATCGTGACATTCGTAGAGGGAGCTTTGTTCTGCACCAGCGTATAGGGATAACCCTTTACCGTACCGGGTTCGATTTGAAGAAGCTCGCGCGTTTTGTCGCCGCTTCCACGGAAGGACTGACCTTCAAAACGGCAGTTTTCAATCAGAACATTGTCCGAGCCAGCAACCTGAATCACGTGTCCGTTGTAGCAATCCCGGAAAGTAATATTGCGGATCGTGATATTGCTTCCGTAACCGATGCCAAGAGCGTTGATGGACTCCGCATTGGGAAGATTTTTTGGCGTTCCGGATTCATCCAGCTGACCGTTCATATCCCAGATGCCACCTTCGATGATGATATTGCTGTTGCCTTCAGCCTTGTTGTGCTTATAAGGGTGATTGTAGGCCATCATGGGATTCTTGTCCTGACTGCAGTTTAGCAGAATTGCATTATCGCTCAGTTTGAATGTTATATTTTCTTTGAACACGATTCGACCTGCCAGCGGATATGTTCCGTCCTGCAAAAACAGCACGCCATCATCAGGCAGTTCATCAATTGCCTTTTGAAGCACTTCGGTGACATCGGATATCGTGTTCAAATCTATTTTATACTTTTTCACAAAGTCCACTTCTTTGCTCTGGCTACATGCACTAAAAAGGATGCAGTTCAGCAACAGAAATACTAAAACAAAAAGCTTTTTCGTCTTGAGCATAAAAATACTCCTCACAAATCAATGTTCCTCGTTAAACTGAAAACAGTGTTCTTCAGCGGCTTCAGAGAATGCCTTTTCGTCCTCATAGAAGGGGTCGTCGTGCTTCGGCAACTCTTCCTGAATCGCTTGGATGCGCTGGATCAGCAGCTCCAGCTCGGTCTTCTGCTCTGCTTCTTCCTCCTCCGGTATCTCCACGATTTCTTCCAGCTTGTTGGAGTAGGACTTGGACAGGTAGAGGGACAGCTTTGCACAGGCAGGGCCAATCAGTTCGTACAGAACGCTGGAAGCCAGAATAACGGTCTCCAGAATATTGCCGGTCTCGCCGCCGAGGGTACGGGCACCCATTGCTGCCAGACCGATGGCAACACCATCCTGCGGAATCAGGGCAAGACCCAGATAGTTGCGGACCAGTTTGCTTTTGCCGGCAATGGCACAGCCGATAAAAGCACCGGCATACTTGCCAATGATACGGACCAGGAAGTAGACCACGCCAATGTGGAGCAGAGACACAGAGCCGATGCTCTCAGAACTGTTCACCGTTTGCCAGCCGTCCAGTTCAAGGGAAGAGAACCGGCGAGTGCCGGTCCCAAATGGAAGGGTCTGCCTGCCAAATCAGCTCTTTGCCAAGCTAGTTCTTTACACTGACGACCTCTGCGCCGTGTGTGTCAACCGTTACTGTCAGAAATTCATTTTGAATCGTTGTTTTCATAAAAGAACCTCTCTACAAATTGGAAGCGTCTTCGTTAAAAGCAAGGCATCACGATAGGCGTTTATAGTTCTTCGATAAATTTTAAATGCGGAATATGCCGGAGCGTATCTATCATACTGTCATGAGGACGATGTTCAAGGCTGCGAACGGTGACAACAAACGCAACACTGTTGATCGAATTGGTTCCGAGATAGTCCGGCTCCATCTGCAAGTTGCTCATGGTCAAACCGGCATCACGCATAAACTCGATAAACTCGCCCATATACTCACGATTTTCAAGCTCGACGTAGATGTCAATGACACTCGTATGCTTCCGTGTAAAGTAGTCCATGTTCTGCATGAGCGACAACACAATGAAAATCAGGATGCCGCCTGCAATGGCAACTTCGTAAAAACCGATGCCAATAGCCAGACCGATGCAGGCTGCTGCCCACAAGCCGGCAGCAGTTGTGATGCCTCGAACCTGGTTGCGTCCAGTTTTCATAATCGAGCCAGCACCAATAAAGCCGATGCCCGAAAGGACCTGCGCACCCATACGAACCGGATCGCCCGTGTTCATACACTGGGAGACATATTGATTCGTCATCATCACAACGGTTGATCCCAGACAGACGAGGATATAGGTGCGAAGTCCCGCAGGTCTGCTTTTCCGTCCGCGCTCTAAGCCCAAAACTCCGCCAATGACGATAGACAGAAAAAGTCTGAAGAAAATCGTTCCGTATGTTATTTCGCGTATTGTATGAAGATTCATCAGGGTTCACCTAGCTTTTAACTATATTTTTCCCAAATTTTACATGATGGGTAAAAAGAAATGTGTTCTGCCTTACCTAATCATTGGCAGAACACATTCTTTTCAGTATTACACGCTTGTGACGACTTGGAAACCAGCTTCTTTTATCTGGCTCATAAAATCGCCACCAAAGTGCATACAGTAGACCCGATTTCTCATTTCAGGCGGAATGTACTCACATAGCCGTTTCAGAGAACAATGCGACGGACTTTCCTTCGTCAAAAATGTGCAATCGTGATAAATAACCTGAATTTTTCCCTGCTTGAACTGCTGGAGGATATCGTCTGAAAGTTCCGAAGCATCTGCACTGAAATAGATGGTTTCGTCCTCATCGCGAATCAGAAAACCGCAGCACTTCATATCAGAAGCATGCTTGACGGGAACAGCCTCCACATGCAGACCATCCTCAAAAATTTGGGTGTAATCTGTCGTGAAATCGTACATATCAGCAGGAACACCCATGAGCTTCAAGATTTCAACTACGGTATCATCCTGTGCGATGACTGTGATGCGTTTTTGGAGAACGGACAAACAGTAGGAGGCAAATGAGCCAAGGCTACCAATGTGATCTGCGTGCAGATGGGTGATGAAAACTGTGATCTTGTCACAAGTCCGAATCTCATCACGCGCCTCCATTTTCCGAAATGTGCTTTCGCCGCAGTCAATCATAAAGAGATGATTGTTTTTCACAAAGAATGCCGCATTACTGCCCAACCGAGGATAATATGCAGCGCCAGTGCCAGTAAAATGAAGTTCCATTGGTTTGGAATCTCCTCTCCTCGAAATAATTAGCCTTTATTGCCGCCAGCGGTAACGCCAGAAATAATCTTATCAGACAGGAATGCGTAAATAACGACCGTCGGAATAAAGACGATGACAACGGATGCAAACATGCCAGCCCAGTCGCCGGAGTTCATCATGGAGGTGACCGTCTGATACAGACCAACACCGATGGGGCGCAGATTGGACTTGTTTGCAAAAATCAATGCCATGAAATATTCATTCCACTTGCCGATGAAGTTAAAAATAGAAACCGTAACAATTGCAGGCTGTGCCAGAGGGAACATAATTTTCCAGAAGCACTGAATCGGGCCACAGCCATCAATCGCAGCCGCTTCCTCAAACGAAGTGCTGATTCCTTTGAAGAATGTCAGAAGGAAGAATGTGGTATAGGGAACCGAACATGCTGTGTACAGGAAAATCAGCGTGAAATGCGTACCGGACAAATTCAGCGCACTGACGATAGAAAACAGCGGCATGACGATCATAATATTAGGGATTGCCAGACCGATGATGATAAGAGCCTGAATCAAACCAGCACCACGGAACTTAAAACGAGACATGCAGTATGCAGCCGGTGCACAAACCACAATGATCAAAATACACGACGGAACGGTGTAAATGACAGAGTTCAGCAGGTTCAAAGCCGCTTTATTCGTAAAAAGTGCCTTAGTGTAGTTTTCAAAATGCAGTCCGCTCGCAAGCAGGCTACCCGTGAAGATTTCCTTTGTAGTAGACAGAGATGCAAGGATAATCCAGCCAATCATGCAGAAGATAAAGGCCGTCCACAAAGTGACGATGATATAGCCCGGAAGACGCGGAAGTTCTTTCTTCAGCTTAAAAGGATTCGCTTCCATTTTTTCTTTTTTTGCTTTTGCCATTGTCTGCTTTCCTCCTTACAGTTCGTAGCCATCGTCTTTGATACTCTTACGAGAAATCGTAGAAACTGCGACGACAACAATGGTCATAATGCAGGCTGCTGCTGCTGCAACACCCGTGTTCATGCTGTCTGCACTAATCTCACTGCCGAACAGGGTTTGGTAGGTGTACATCATCGGAGTATAGGTGCTTACACCGCCGAAAACCTGTGCCAAAGCGAAGAAGCCCATCGTTTTGGTAGTCCACAGCACCAGAGAAGTGCCAAGAACGCCCTTAATCAGCGGGAGGGTGATATGGAAGAATTTGTCAAAAACATTTGCACCCTCAATAGTGGCGGCTTCATAGTAATCGGGAGAGATTTTTTCAATAGCTGCAATGTACATCAGCATGAAGTAGCCCACATTGCTGAATACATAAGCGATGCACATTGAGAGGAACATGTGGTCTGTACCAAGCCACTGGAAGTTCGCCATGGACTCCCAGCCAAGGGCAGTGAAAAAGGAGTGGAACAGGCCAAATTTTGCATTGTAAACATACAGCAACCACATATAACCAACGGCGACTGCTGCAATAACGTTGGGCATATAGATAATAGCACGGAAAAACTTCTGACCGCGAAGACCACTTGTCAGGATGATTGCCAGAACGATTGCAAGCCCAAGGCAAGCAATACCGCAGTACAGCCAGATCTTACCGATATTTTTGACCGATGTGATGAACAGCGGCGTATGGAACAGCTTAATGTAATTGTCCAGTCCTGCCCAAGACCATGTTGAAACAGCGCTTGTAACGCTCTTCACGCTGAAAAAGCTCATAATAGCGGTTCGGGAGACAGGATAAATAAAAATCAAGCAGAACAGCAGCATGGCTGGTCCCATAAAATACAAGATAGATGCTTTTGTTTGTTTCATCGTTATTTTCCCTTCACTATGCAAAAGGGTAGGAAATCCGTAAACCTCCTACCCTTTTGTAAAAACAATTGATTTAGAATGCGCTTGCCATCTTGACGAACTCGTCTGCGGAGATCGAGCCGCCCATCAGCTTCAGGCAGGCATCTGCAATGATCTGCTTGCTGTCGCTGTTGGTGATGATAGCAGTCTGAGAAGGATAACGGGAGGTGTAGCTGTTCAGGACGACCTGAGCGTCGGCCAGGTTTTCGGGCCAGACATGATCAACGTTCATAGGGATGGCGTTTGCCTGATTGGTAAACTCCTGATCCCACTCGCTGGTCGTCAGATAAACGATGAATTCGACTGCTGCCTGTGTTGCAGCATCATCGCAATCCTTATTGACTGCGATTGCATAGGTGGAGTAGCAACCACCCTCCGTGCCTTCGACACCGTTAGGAACTTCCGGGAAAGCAAATGCGCCCCACTTGAAGTCATCGGGAGTAGTTGCAGCAACTTCGTTCGGCAGCCAAGTGCCGTTGATGTACATTGCAACGTTCTCGCTGATAACCATATCCTGCTGTGCTGCGGGATAGACGTTTGACTCAATGTTGGGATCAAAGTAGCCCTTTGCTGCCATGTAAGCGATTGCCTCGGCGGTGTCCTTGACACCCTGCTCACTTGCCCACTGGCTGCTATCCTTTGCCAGTTCCATCACGCGATCGTTACCGAGACGGCGAGACATATAATAGCCAACCCAGCTGGTGCAGTAGTTCGAGTCAGTCGTTACAGGAATATGCCCAGCAGCCTTGACCTTCTCGCAAGCATCCATCAGCTCTTCCCAGGTCTGAGGATACTCGGTAACACCGCACTCTTCCAGCAGACCCTTGTTGCAGAAGATCATGAACGCCTGCGGAATGTAAGGAATGCACATGGTCTTACCATCGAACAGGGAACCAGCCAGAGAGATCATGCTGGGAATGACGACATCTTTGTATGCCTTGCCGTTGGTGGTGTCGTAGGTCTTATCAATGTAAGAAGAGAGGTCTTTAATGTTCTCGCTCCACAGCTTCTGAACATTGTCAATGTTTGCATCCATCAGATCGATCTGGGTGCCTGCTTCAATTGCGGAAACGACGAGGTTGCGGTTATCACGGCCATTGAAGGTAAAATTGATTTTCACGTTCGGATGCAGCTGAGTGAAAGCGTCAGCTGCCTGCTTCAGAACCAATGCCTGATTCTCCGTCTCACTCCAGCTAGACCAGTACTCAATCGTACCGGACAGCGTATCAGCTGCCGCATTTGCAGCAGTGGAAGATGCAGCTACACTCGAAGAGGAAGAGCTGCTGCCACCACATGCGGCCAGACCCATTGCGGCAGCACCTGCTCCGGCAACCTTGAGGAAATTACGACGAGAAATCTTATTCATGATAAACTCTCCTTCTAATTATCTCTGGCAAAAATACTTTGTGCAGCGTCCCCACTGCACTTCACTGTAACTATAGTTTATACAAAAACTTGAAACGTGTCAATTGTCATTTCAGCAAAATATATGTAAAATACTTGTGCATAGTAACAAATTTCAGTAATTCTACTTGGATTTTACATATCCTATATTGACACGTTTCAAATTATGGTGTATTCTTGTTCAAACTTTATTCATCTGTCTCTTTTATACGTGCAAGGAGGCACCTCCTATAATGATTACGCAGAATCAGCTTTCTCTTATCCTTTTAATCATTTTCGCCGGAATCATCTTTTTCTGTTTACAGTAAGCTTTTCACACATTTCTCCTTCAAGATAGCATAAGGCCGGGATCGAACTAGCGATCCCGGCCTTATGCATTATTTCGGAGCTGTGATTTCCGAAGGAGAATAGCATCAATATTTCTGAATAATACGCATCATATCAGCGAAAGCAGCCTCCATCCCTTTAACAAGGGTGAACTGCGTGCGTGCTCGATCAAGGTTCTGTGCAGGGCGACTAATACGGAAATAGTGGTCTCCCTCAAGATAATCGGTAAGGAATCGCATTCCACATTCCAGCGTCATCAGCTTTGCGCCCCAGACCAGACTGCTCTTTTCCTGCTCGGACATAGTTGCTCCAGCGGTCGAGAGGAAGCCTTTTGCAAACACCTCAAACAAGTGCAGGTCAAAGTGGACCTTGTTCTGATCGGGTTCATCCTCGGCGCAGTCGTTTGCGCCAAAACGGATGGAGTCGCCAAAGTCATATGCAGCCAAACCGGGCATTACGGTGTCCAGATCAATAACGCAAACACCCTTTTTACTCGTTTTGTCGATGAGGACATTGTTGAGCTTGGTATCATTGTGAGTAACGCGAAGCGGAATCTCATTTTTGCTCAGCATATCGACCAGAACATGGCAGTCAGCCTCACGAGAGCGAACAAATGCGATTTCATCTGCAACATCTTTCGCACGTCCCATTGCATCCTCTGCGACAGCTTTCTCAAAATTCTGGTAGCGCGTAGGAGTATCGTGGAATTTGACAATGGTTTCATGCAGCGTAGCAGCAGGAAATGCGGCCAGCTGATTCTGGAACGTGCCGAAAGTTTCCGCTACAGTGTAAAAATCATTTTCGTTTTCGACTTTTTGCAGACAGACAGTATCCTCGACGAAGATATAAGCTCGCCATGTGCCGCCGTCGCTATCAGTATAGAAAGGTTTCCCCTCTTTGGTCGGAATAACGTTCAGCGTCTCACGCTCCGGGTCACCGCCCTTTTCCAGAATCGCCTTGCGCAGGAAACCGGTAACATGGCAGACGTTTTCCATCAATTCTTTCGGGTTCTTAAATGTGTCAGTATTGATGCGCTGCATAATGTAGCGCTTGCATTTGTCGCTTGCCCAAACGACAAATGTATCATTGATATGTCCTTCGCCATAGCGAGAAATTTCACCCGTTGTACGGTCGAAGGCAAATGCATCAGCTGCTTCTCGCAGGATATTTTCTGTGATAGCGTTCACTTTTTTTCCTCCCATAAGTCCATCGGATAGATTCCAGCTTCGATTTTATTCTTGATGGCATTGACGACCGCAGGCTTATCCTCGCGATAGGTCACGCCATACCACTTGTCCGCACTGTGAAGAACGGTGACAGTCGCCTTCTTTTCGTCAATCAGCTCACTGACAACAAGGGGCAGAAAATATTCGCACTTCAGCGGATTTTTCGGAAGATTTTCGTTCAACCAATCTGCAAAGCGGTTCTCTGCCTCCTGCAAGAAGCTCTTTGTGAAGCCCCACAGATTCATGCTCACAGGGGTGTCGCCGGGCAGGTCCACCCAGCTCTCGCCGCCGTCCTCGGTGTAATGTGCGCCGCCGTCGCAGGGCTCGATGCGGGTGCGCTCGGTCACGCTTTGCAGGGTGCCGTCCTCGTTCTTGATGCACACGCCGCGTGCCACGCTGCCGTTCTCGGACAGGGTGTTCTTCAGCAGATAGCTGACCATGCAGTAGCGGTAGAAATCATCATCGGCATGGGTGGACAGATAGTCATACATTACCTGAAAAGCCTCCACCCCATAGTAATCGTCGGCATTGATGACAGCAAACGGTCCATCAATCAGATTCTTTGCGGCAAGGACTGCATGGCAGGTTCCCCACGGTTTTTCGCGGTTTTCAGGAACTTCAAATCCTGTAGGCAAGATGTCCAATTGCTGAAACGCATATTTTACTTCCATGATTTTGGAAATGCGATCGCCAATTGCAGCACGGAATGCTTCCTCGATTTCATGCTTGATGACAAAAATGACAGTCCGAAATCCGGCGCGATATGCGTCGTAAAGCGAATAATCAATAATGACTTCCCCATTCGGACCAACAGGGTCAATCTGCTTCATTCCTCCATATCGGCTGCCCATACCTGCAGCCATGACAACTAATACCGGTTTGTTCATTATCAAATCTCCCTTTTGTTTTTACAACCATCTATCGAAATCAAAAACATACGATGCAAGGAAGGAATCTCAGACTTTTGGTTTTTTAGTAGAAGTTTCAGCGATTCACACCACTGTCTTTCAGATATTTACAGCACTGATAAGTCCAATCTGACTGGATAATATCGAAGCCATGCTCGACCAGCCAGCCCCATCCCAAAGCCGGGTCTTTCATCATAGAAACATCGTCCGTGTGACCGGCAGAAAGGGGAACCTTGTAATTGTATAGGACAGCATTTCCCCACAAAGTACGTCCTTTTTTATGCATTGCCTCGATGTACTCTGGCTGGATAACCGGAGCTTTTTCGGTCGAGAACACAAGCTCTGCACCCATGTAGTTAATGTTCATGGACTCAATCAGCTCACTGGCCGTATCATTTTCCATGTAGATAGGCATGAACATATAATCCGGGGCAACTTCTTCAACGGTCCTTAAAACTTCTTTGGTAGGTGCATTTTTGAGCAAGATTTGCTCCTTCATGCCGTGCCGCTCAACCTGCTTGATAACATCAGGGATGAACGCACCACAACGATCCAGATTTAGGATGCAGCGATTTTTCATGTGTTCCAACACTTCATCGAATGTGTTCAACCCGTGTTCCGTCTCGTTGAAATCCACATTGATGAGTCGCAGCTTGCGGATTTCCTCTGCGGTCATCCGGGTCAGATCAATGTGACGGTCAAGTTGAAACGGTTCCTTTCCGGTGTGGAAGATGAAGATTTCGCCGTCAAGACTTTTGAATAAGTCCATCTCCAGAATGGCTGCACCGCCGTGCAGTGCGATATCAAAGGCCGGGATCGTGTTGCAAGGGATGTTCACGCCAGCAACACCCCGATGTGCTGCTACCTGAACGCGGTCACGATTATAAAGATGTAACGTATTATTCATGGCGATAGCCTCCTTATTTTTAGTATGGCACATATTTTGAAACGTGTCAATACAGCAAAACATAGAAGTTCTTTCTTGAATATTGTGAAAAAGTTCAATAGTTTTTTTCGAAATGCTCCATTATACTGTAAATATAGAGAAGGTGTCCAATTAGGAGGAAAATCATACTATGCCTACTATTAAAGATATCGCTAAAGAAGCGGGCGTTGCACAAGGCACCGTTTCAAATGTGCTGAACGGACGTGGCAATGTCAGCAGCGATAAAATAATTCTGGTTGAACAAGCATGTGCAAAACTGGGCTATACCATGAATCAACGAGCCAAAACACTCCGACAGGGCTCATCGAAGCTGCTGGCAGCAATCATACCCAATGTGCACGACAGACGATATACCGACTTCTTTTTAAGCTTTAAGAACTATGCGGAATCTAGTGGCTATTCCGTTCGACTCTATTTTTCAAACGATTTGCTTGCAGAGGAGGAATTCCAACTCCAAACTATCCGTTCCGAAATGACGGCGGGAATTGCTACGTTTTCGTCTTGTACAAAAGATGGCCGGAACATTTATGACGAAATCGGGATTCCAAAGCAGGATGTTGTCTTTGTGGAGCGAAATCCCTTTGATTCCCCTTTCTATATTGGATTCGATTACACCAAAGCCGGTTTAGAATTAGCAGAAAAGCTAACATCTAAAAAGTGCAGTCGCATCCTTCTCATCACTGAGACTTTGGATTATTCCAGCCAGAATGAATTTTACATGGCTTTTTCGGCTGCATTAAAAGCTAAAGACTGCGTTCTGCACCATGTCCAAACCGATTCGCTGCATTGTTATACCCATTTTTTGCAGGTTTTGAACGATCTTGAATCAGTTGATGCTGTGGTTCTGACTAATTATCACCTGGCAGAAAATTTCAGTAATGTCAGTAAGACATTCTATCCCCATCTTCATTCGCCAATTTATACCATTTCGCCGCTTTTTACAATTCCATCGGTTGGATGTAAAAAATATGAGTTGAACTACCGTCTGATGGGACGCTGTGCTGCAGAGCAGCTTATTAAGCGGAAAGAAAACAAACGATTCGAAACTCAACCAATGATTTTGCATAACGATGGGATGCGGAATTGGTTATCTAAAATTCCGGGTTCGACTTGCAAACGGCTGACGATCCTGACACTGGACAGCCCGACAGCTCGAATTATGGAGAACATGGCGCGTATTTATACGGATGCAACAGGAATCGAAATCAAAGTCGCCATCTGTTCTTATGATGGAATTCACGAGATTCTGAGCGATCTTGGAAACACAGATGCCTATGATGTCATCCGTCTGGATCACACATGGCTTTCATGGTTTGGTGAACATATTTTTGCACCCTTGAGTGAGTTAACATCTTCCAGCGCCGAGCAGTTGTTCGAGCCTTTTATCCCCGGCCTTGTTCCACAATATACAAGTGTGAATGGCGTTGCCTATGCCTTTCCTGAAACACCGAGCGCACAGTTACTGTTCTACCGTAAAGATTTGTTTGAGAACACCGTTCTGCAGCGTCTTTATAAGGAACAGTATAAGGAAGAGCTTGCGCCGCCGCAAGATTTCGAGCACTTTAACCGTATCGCAAGGTTCTTCACTAGACGTTTCAATGGACATTCCCCCACAACCTATGGCACAACATTGACACTTGGAAACAGTGGCGTTGCTGCAACCGAATATCTAACACGGTATTTCAGTCACTCGCACGATTTGTTCGATGCAAATGGAAATCTGCTCCTCAACACAGACATCGCTATTCAATCCATGAAGGAACTTATCGAAGCCAAGAATTATTCTCCCAAACGATATAATAGTTGGTGGCGAGAATCGGCACGTGAGTTTGCCGCTGGCGATACAGCAATGTCTATCGTTTTCAGCAATTATGCCTCAGAGATGATGGACAGTGATTCAGTTATTATCAATAAAATCGGTTACACATATCTTCCGGGGCAGAATTCTTTGCTGGGTGGCGGCTGTATTGGAGTATCCAAAAACAGCCAAAACAAAACGGAAGCATTTGATTTTATAAAATGGATTTGCAGCGAGGAGATTACGACTGCCATGACCCTTCTAGGCAGTGTTTCTCCTTGCGAAAAAACGTACAGCAACTATGAGGTCCTTGATACCTATCCTTGGCTTGGACTCTCTCACAAGTGTATTGCACAGTCAAAGATCAATCGTATTCCCCCGCAGAAAGCAACCTGCTTTGATGAGCGCAGATTTCTAAGCATCTTAGGCATGGCAGTCAATACGGTATACAATGACACAGCAACTCCACAAGATGCCTTAACCTATGCCATTCAAAGCTACAATCGCACTATGAAATAAAATACAGCCTCCGAGTTTAGGCATAGTGCCGATATCTCGGAGGCTGTATTTTTGTGATTAAACATCACCTTGAAGTGTCTCAAATTCGTCCCATGCAAAAGACCATGATGCAACAGAAGGAGTCAACGGCACAGTGATTCCAGTTTTTTCGGGAGAGGGTGGAACAAAATGACCTTCTACTCCTTTTACCGAAACACCGTTTTCATCCAACGTGACGATTGCATAGATTGGATCTGCATAGGGAACAACAAATTGCAAATTTGGGAACTTCGCTTCAATCTCAGAGCTGTAACGGTGCGTTGCGTACGCAGTTCCCGCCCAGTAGTTGGAGATACTGTTAAGGGTATAATACAAAATTCCATTTTCAAAATGCCTGATATCCCGATGAACATGACCGTTCATGCAGAACTGAATCCGCTTTCCTGCTGCTCTGCCTTCCCGAATAATCTTCTGCAGGTCGTCAACATTTCTGAGTCCGCGAGGGCAGGCATAGAGCGGCTGATGCGAAAAAATCACGATGGGTTCTGTCGCAGAAAGAACTTCTTCCCGAAGCCACACAAGCTGCTGTTCTCCAAGATACGGGAGGTCTGTGGTTTCAAAATATTTTCCAAAATTGTAATCCACAAGGTCGCCGTGTTCATCCCGATAAGAGTTGCCGTCCAGAACGATGAAGTGCCAGCCTTTGAGATGGAACGAGTAATAGGGCTTTTCCATCCCATACATTTCCAGAGCATCTGCCTTGGAGCAAAAATCACACTCATGATTTCCGAGGAGATGATACTTCGGTTTGGAAAACAAATTATATTTATTCAGAATCTCTAGTTTTGGTATTTCAGTCGGACATTCCATTGCATATTTGAGATTGATGGGCATTTTCTCCGGTGCACATAGACAGGTCGAAGTGTCCTTGGGATAAGAAAAATCACCCAGCTGAATGATAAAATCGACATCGGCCTTTTGTGCAGCATCCAGAAAAGCATCTATTCGCATCATGCCATCGTGCATAATGTCCAGATGCAAATCTGTCATTGCTGCGAAGGTCACAGGTTGTGTTTTCATATCAATTCTCCTCTATTTCGTTTCGGATTAACACACTTGTTCGGAATGAGTTAGTATTCTATTTGTGTGTACTTCTTTACGAATTTCTATGCAGAGAGACCACTGTAGCAGCTACTTTCTGCATCGCAAATATGCGCCCTGTTGTATACATTTTTCACCTCCCATGGTAAATTTCTTTATACTGATGCTATTCTATCACTTTTTTTGAAACGTGTCAAAATAATTATTGACGAATCCCAGTGCTTGTTCTATAATGGACATATGAAAGCTGTATTCGAGGAGGTATTAGTATGGATCAAATCCCTGAATTTTACCAACCGCACCATCATCGGAGAACTGCCATCCGAATCATCAAATCAAAGGCAGGGCACTACGGTCTACCAATATTTCACTTTGATGCCGACTTTTTCTTGGAAGCTGTTAACGACCCACATTTCTGCTATGAAACGGATAATGAATTCGTTGTCTATGTGGAACACACACAGTTAGCAGATGCTTGTCTTGCAACCTGCTCCTTTGATACCGAAAACAAGTATGAGGTAACTGCAATTCTCTGTGAAAAGCAGACTCTTTACTTCGAGAACAAAAACGGTATTATCACCTTTAATTTTGAGATCAGCGGTCTGACCGGACCAACACGAACGCTATATGTACATTCTATTCTGCGTGATCCCGGTTTGACCCTGCGAATCGAGCAGAACCATATCGGACGACGTGCAGGAAAATACCGCGAAGGAGATTATCCGGCAACCGAAATTTTAGCAGCAAACCATTATATGTTTGCCATGCGCGAGATGTTGTATGCACTTGATCTCCCGCAGTATTTGAACCGGAATCGTCTGGGTTATCTCCTGATTTTGGGCTTTGAAACAAACAATGAGATTCATACAGATTACCCTCCACACTGGCATCTCATTTATCGCTGGCCCAATCATGCTGGTTCTCCTGCACCTCACATTTACCTTGCCCCCGATGGCAAGATGACAGAAAATGCGTGCTATGTAGACTGTGCTCATGGCACGCACCGTGACTATTCCGCAGGTGAATGGTGTCCCTTTGTTGACCCTTATGGACATGATGTATGTGCTATCCGGATAAATGCGGATGGAGGAATGTCTATAACCAAACCGATGTCCTCCATTTATACGATGAGTGCCTATACTCCAGATGTTGGTGTGACCATCTATAAGGATGATACACTCATTGGCACAATCCGAACGGAAAATGATACGGATCAAGGAATTTTCAATGTCACATGGAACAGTACTGGAAATCTCAACTTCCACGGTAGCTATTCCGAAACCATCGAGTACAATACCCTTACAGGTGCAATTCTTAAAATAAAACGATAATTGATACAAATCCCTCAATGCCACATACAGTTTTGGGGAATTGTTGAACAGATAGTTGTACGTCGTTAAGAGACTTTCTCTGAAAGAGGATGATTTGTCAAAACTGTTCTGTAGAATTGCTGCTATAAATTATTGATAGCCCGTCCATCCGAGCGGAGTCCTGTTTTTCAGGGCTCCGCTTTTTGATGTTGTGCAAGTTTGATCTTGAGAAATCCAATGATTTATCAATACCGGTTTTGAAACAAGCAATATATGTAGTAAAATTTCAGTATTTATATTCTATTGAAGGTTTTTGCCGCAACGTGTACTCTTTTTAGGGAAAGCACTTGTTGTTTTGAAGATGAGAGGTATGCTGTGGCAAAATCAAAAGGGAAAAGTCGTTCTACACAGGTGCGTTCAAAGCTTGCGATACAAGTTGGTGAACGAATCCGTAAAACTCGTAAACAAGAAGGACTTAGTATCGAAAACTTTGCACTTCGTTGCGACATTCACCCGTCCTATGTTGGTCATATAGAGCGAGGAATGCAGAATCCGACGCTTTCCACCTTGGAGCGCATCAGCCAGGGTTTGGGAATCAGCATGGAGGACCTTTTCAAGGACATAGATACACCGATCAATGTGGAGAACGCTGCAATACGACATCTATCTCAGGTCATAAGCGAGTTGTCCCCTGAGCAAACGCAACAGCTTCTGCAGATTGTTGATAGTGTCATGGCAATCAAAAACGAATATTTATAAGAAAACGCTCTCTTATCGAGGGCGTTTTCTTGTTGCAAAAAAGTGACACCGTACAATAGTAAGCAACGGATTGCTACATATAAATAGCCTTTTTTCGAGCGATATAAACATCGAACTTTCGTTTATTTTGTGACATTCTACAGTTGTTATTTGAATTTATTTGATATTTATACAAAAAACCATTGAGTATATTGCAGCATGAGAAAAAATGCGGTATAATCGGCGCAATCTACACAGATCGAGTAGGATAATAAAAAAGAATGGGAGGCGTACACATGAGTTGTTTGGGTTCAAAGCATGAGTTACTGCAAGTTGCAGACCATGTAATCGCTCATTATTATCAGCGTGTTCCGTTTGTACGGAATCATCCGCAGGCGATAGACTTGGATATGCTTGTGATGGAACTGATGGGCGGTAGCATCAAGATGTTCCCACTATCTAAAGATGGCTCTATGTTAGGCATGACTGCACATGAGCGCCTTATAATCCGAATGGAACTAAAAGATGGCACAATCATTCGTGACACGTTGCGCCCCAAAGACATTGTGATAGATTCCTCGCTGGCAGGTTTCCACAACACCGGAGTGCGGAACTTTACTTTGGCACACGAAATCGGGCATCAGCTTTTGCACATTTATTATCCACTTCTGGCTCTTTCAGACCAGTTGGAAGAAGACTGTGCGGACATTATTGCAGAAGGTCTTTTGCTGCCAGAGTGCCTTGTGAGGGCCTCCATGGCATTCTTCCAGTTCCCTGACACGTTATCTCATATATCCAGATCGCAGTTAGATATGAACTACCCTAGTTTTAAGAAGATGGCGAGGCAACTAGGTGTGCAACGTCAGCTTCTTGCAAATCGTATGAAGTATTTGCATATCCTGACCAGCGATGTTCCGTATCGCCACACACTTTCGTTGATGGAGGCAGGGTGATAATGAAAGACAGACTTAAAGAACATATGGAAGGCTGGCGTTTCTGCGAAAAATGCGGCATGAAGCTTTATCAAAAGATAGATGGATGCAGCGGCACGATTCATCTGAAATGTCACCGCTGCAATACACTCCTCCGCATTGATTTATCATTCCGAAGAAAGAAGTGACCCTCTAAAAAAATCGGGTGCATCGCACCCTGAATATGGACTGTTCGCACCGAGCAACGGGCCGTCACCTCTGGGTGATGTATGAAACGTAGCACCAAATAGCCGGGCAACAGCTTGATTGAGTGATTTTCGCTTGAGAATCTCTCAGTCGGCTGTTGTCCGGCTATTTTTTATAGCTTCAGGAAGCCTGCTCCCGAAAAGGAGCAGGTTTTATGTTTGCCCTCTTTTCATGGCTGCCCCAAGCGGCGAAATATCCGTAGTGTCTCCAAATTTTCGACTTTTCACGTTTTATCGAAAATTTGGAGGTTACACATGAGTTTCAATAATGGCAATGAACGTCGCAAGCTGAACGCAAAGTGGGAGCATCTTCGTGTGCAGTACCGCGAAGCAGGAATGAGCGAAGATGCAATTCAGGCTATGTACGAGTTTGATTTGGGTGTTCTCAATAGCGAACGCGCCTACATCACCAACACACTGACAGTTTCTGACACCACCGATGATAGTACAGCCACGGAAACCAGCGACTTCAAGCAGTATGAAAAAGCCATTACCGTAACGGATACCTACCACGAAACGAAAACGCGCTTTGCATGGGTAGGCGAAGTTCAAGATGAGAGGTTACACACCGGACTAGAAAAACTTTCAGATGAAGATCTCAAACTGCTGACCTTATACGCTGTAAGTGGCTTTAACGAATATGAAATTGCTAAAGTATTTAGGCTTTCACAGCCTGCTATTCATAAGCGAATTGCAAAAATCACTTTATTTTTGAAGAAGTTTTGATTTTTGGTTATTTTTTGAGCCTTCTCGATGGCTCGTAAGTGTAAGGGCAATTCACCAGATGGCGAAAGCCGCTGAACGAAATGTCTGCACTCATGTTCCTTGAAAACTGAATAGTTCCTTCATCTGGTACTCCGATAATGATACTTCCGTAATTCGCGGCCCGGTCACAAAGCAGACGGGGTGGCTGAAATGCCAATGAAGCGGTACAAGTCCGCTGCCAGATGTTTATGCCCCACTCGCAGGGAGCCGAGGGCGAATATGCGAGACCTTAACTTATTAAATCAGGCGTGGCCGAATGCTGTTTTCGGTCTTCGTCCACGCCTGTTCTTTTTACTTATTCCATATATCTACATTTTCGTCCTACATAGGAGGTTTTATGAACGAGAACGACCGTACCACCTTAGAGCAAGCGATCTACGAGGAAATGGAACTGACCCCGGAGATGATTCGGTCCATCCGCACGCTCTGCGGTGTCTGCCTTTGTAGTTTTGTAGAATCCAAGGCGTTCAAAATCGCCATTGTTCCCAGCGCAGACCGGAGCATGGACACTTGCACTGTCTGCCAGACCCGGCGCGGTCATGACTACGTTGTGATGAACCGCTGAACAAACACACCGCCCACTGCCAAGGAGGTGCAGCGGGCGGTGTACATATTGCAAAAGGAGGACAGCTATTGATTCAAAACTGGAAATTCCAGCGCGGAGACATTTTCTTCACCCGTTTCGACAACGCCATCGGTTCAGAGCAAAGCGGGAATCGTCCGGCAGTCGTTCTTCAGAACGATGTGGGAAATTTTTACTCGCCCACGCTGATCGTGGCCACATTGACAAGCAAGGCGGCAAAAAAGTATACCCAGCCGACCCACTGCCTGCTGGTGAACGAGTTTCTCTCCGTACCATCCATCGTTCAGGCAGAGCAGATCTTTACCATAGACAAGAGCAGGGTTCTGAAATATCTCGGACACCTCACCCCGGAAGAAATGAGCCGGGTGGATGATGCTGTCCGTGCCAGCCTTGCCCTGAACCCGATGGGGAGCATTCAGCGGCTTCCACCCATCATCCGCTCTACGGCGGCTTACGCGCCGCCTGAGGTGGTTGACGGTAAGCCGCCCCTCTATCCCTACACGCCCATCAAATCATCCTTTGAGGATGCTGGGAGTGTCGAGGACATGATGCTGTACACCGAACTGGAAGCTGCGGTACACGCAATGATCCAGCGGCTGGAATATAGCTTCACGTTCAACCCCAGCCTGCTCACCATCCCAAAGCGTAAGCAGCAGGTTGCTGAAATTCTGAAAGAAGCCGAAACGTACATCTGGAGGATCAAGGAGGAAATGCGATGCGACTGAAAGACAACAACAATCCCTTCATCCATGTCAACCCGCCGTACCAGCTCATGGTCATCCACAGCAGCAAGCTGGTCTACCCCCGCGAACTGTACCAGCGTGGTGTGGAGCGCAAGCGTGTGGAACTTATCGCCGCCAACTTCAACGAGTATGTGGCAAACGAGCCGAAGGTCAGTTTCCGTAACGGTCAGTTCATCGTAACGGATGGGCAGCACACCATCGAGGGGCGCATCCTCCGCAACGGCGGCAAGGATCTGCCGATTCTCTGCAAGGTGTACACGGGCATGACCGTGGAGCAGGAAGCCCTGCTCTTTGCCGAGCAAAACGGCTTCTCTGCGCCGCTGACTGCTGGCATCAAGCTCCGCGCCAAGGTCGTAGGCGGCGATGCTATTTCCAAGGCTTTCCTCGCAGCCACCAACCGGGTGGGATTGAGCCTCAATTATGACAGCCAGCAGCTGACTGATTACCGCATCGGCTGCGTTGGTACGGCTTTCCGGCTCTACAAGCAGATGGGCGAACCGCTCTACTGTGAAACGATGCGGCTGATCGTGGCAGCATGGGAGGGCAAGCCCGATTCGTTCCGGGCATCTGTTCTGAAAGGCATGATGCACTTTGTGGAGCTGTACCACGGCGAGTTCAGTGAAGAACGGCTGCTCCGTGCGCTGCGCAACATCCACCCGGTCGATATTTACCGCATCGGGCAGGACGACCCCGCAAAGCTGCGCGGATGGAAAAAATACGTTTTCCCCATCTACACCGCCTACAACGGCAAGTGCAGAAAAGACGCACTGCCGATGAAATTCTGATATTCACAGGCATACCTCCCATATGCACAAGGGGCATCCGCAAACCGCAGATGCCCCTTGTTACATATCAGAGTCAATATATAGTGTTTCTGTATTCATTTAATACAACATATAGAGAAAAGAGGTATTCTATGCGCTCTCAGTTCACTTCGTATGACCAGCTTCCCATCACCCTGACAGCCGATCATGTTGCTGCTGCGCTGGGTATTTCCCGCGCCAATGCCTACATCCTGCTCCGTTCCGATGGCTTCCCCACGCTCCACATCGGCAAGCGGATGGTCGTTCCCAAAGACCGCTTTCTTCAGTGGATCACCGACAGCGTAAACGGCTGATCTGACATCCTTGATTCAAGAGGTTTCTTTTTCTATACTATTCCCGAAACGACTTGACATCAGGAAGGAGGCAATATGCCAAGCAAACGTTCACACGGCGAGGGTACGCTTCGCCACCGCAGCGATGGTCGCTGGGAATTACGTATGATGGACGGCTACCAGAAAGATGGTTCGCCGCGCTTCAAGACCTTCTATGGCAAGACTCAGAAGGAGGTCAAGCTCAAACTGAAAGAGTATCAGGATGCGCTTATCAGCGGTGTCCAGCTGGACACGATCCTGTACTTTGAGGATTGGGCAGATACATGGTTCGAGGGTCACAGGGATAATATCGCTCCCACGACACAGGAAAGCTATAAATACTGCCTGAAAATGCTCAAAGAGGGATTTTATCATCGCCCCTTGACCGTCATACGCCCCATCGACATCGAAAACTTCCTGAAAGGGATGCGGCGCGATGGCCGCTCGGATTCTTACATCAGCAAGGCACGAGGGATGCTCTACCAGATCTTTCAAAAGGCAGAAGCCAATGACCTTGTGCGCCGCAACCCGGTCCGGCTTGCTGAAAAGATGCGGGCAACCGGCACCGCAAAGCGCAAGGAAGCCTTTACCACAGCGGAAGTCGCCCACTTAATGAAGGTTCTCCCCGATGACCGCATGGGCTTGAGCATCCGGCTTTTGCTCGGCACTGGAATGAGAATGCAGGAACTTCTGGCTTTGGAGCCGCAGTTTATTGAAGAAGATGGCTCTGTCATTCACATCCGGCAGGCAGTAAAGGTCGTAAAAGGTACGGTCAGCATCGGCAGTCCGAAATCCAAAGACAGTATCCGGGATATTCCGGTGCCGCTGAATGTCCGCCCGTGTGCCATCAAGCTACGGGATACCACCGACCAGTTCATCTGGGAAAGCCCCAAGACCGGCTTGCCCTGCAACCCCACCCATTTCCGGGATGTGTTCCGCAAATCTCTGGAAGAAGCGGGCGATGTCCGCTTGCTCACGCCGCACAGCTGCCGCCACACCTATGTGTCGCAGATGCAGGCGTTGGGCGTGGATATCCAGACCATCCAGAGCATCGTAGGTCATGCTGATACCGAGATGACTGAGCATTATCTCCATGTTCAGGAATCCATTCGGCAGAGTGCGATCCAGTTGTTCAGCGAGGCGTTTTCGGCCTGAAAATTGGACGGAACAGCACTAATTAGACCAGATAAAATCGTTGGCATTGTGGTCAAAATTGTGGTCAAAACCAAATGAGGTCAGCCTACAAACAAAAAAATCCAACGATTTCTAACGTGAAATCGTTGGATTTATGGTCCACCTGACACATTCTCACTCGAACAATTTTTCCCTTTACGCCACCCCCAATTCTTTCTACATACTTCTTTCAAATCTTACTTTTTCTCGTACATAGTATCTGCTGCATTATACAGCATCTCCAAAAACTGTCCCGCCGTTGGCCGATGATCCAGCGGGTATCCCGCCAACACCTGCACTTTCTCCGGGTCAGTTTTCCACGCCAGCTTTGCCGTCCTGCGAACAGCGCTCTCCACAGCCCTCCAAGCATGACCAGAAGCTTCCGCCACAGGCAGATAAACTTCCTTCTGCAAGGCTCGCAACCGATCAGGCCTGGTGCAAATCAGCGTCATACACTGCCGGAGAGTATAATAATCATTCTTTGTGCGAATGATACCCAGAGGGCGCAGCAAGTGGTCAAATTGTGTATCAGTCATTCTAACACATCCTTTCACCCATCATGCTACGCCTTTTGTCGAAAGAAGTCGAAAACACAAACTCAACCCCGAGGAACCATCAGGCTCCCCGGGGCTGGTGCTATGTACTCTTACTTGATCTTCCCCTGCATCTGATCCAGCAACTCATCGGCGCGGATGGCCTCGGGAGTAAAGCTGTTGTTCTCCCACCATGCCCAGATGGCGGCAGCGGTGGTCAGGCCAGCCGTCACCCACTGCTCCACGCTGGCGCTGTCGATGGGCAGCACCGGCTTGCCTGCTGCGCTCAGCAGCTGGTTGACGAGGGCCAGTGCCAGCACAACAGTGCGGGCGATGGTCGCGGCGGGGATGGCGGGGGTGTTGTTCTCAGTGATGTGTGCGTTCATAATGTCAGTTCCTTTCTTCAGTTGTGGATGGGTAAAGCGCAGGCTCTCTTGTACAATTCCGTGCCGGTGCCGTTGCCGCCCATCACATGATAGGTCTTGTAGAGGTAATTCAGGTTGCGCAGGCCGTCGCGGGTGATGTACCCCAGCTCCATAAAACGGTAGCACTCGGTATAGATGCGGTCGTGCAGCAGGGCCAGCACCGCGTCCCACAGGGCCTTGATCTTGGGGATGGCGGCAAGGATCGCGCCGCCGATCAGAGCACAGAGCCACCCGGCCCAATACTCCGTGATAAACTGCCACATCGGTCTCACCCCTCCTCGTCATCTTCCCACGCCTGCTGGATGCGCTGTCCGTTGTGACACACCGCATCCAGAACGGCATCTGCTTGGATATTGGATGCCAGCAGGGCCTTGTCTTGGGTATTCATGTTGTAGTACCCCGTGAACACCTCACCGTCTGCCAGAGGCGCTGCTACGGTGATGCGGTCGATCTTGTGCTCTTCCAGTGTAGCTAGAACCTCCGAGAGCCAGGGTGCGTATGGCGCATCTGAAATCAGACAACTTGTCATCGGTCTCACACCTCCATTACCGGAATACCGTATTCCTCGGCGCACTGCCGCTCAATGCGGCAGCCGCGTGCGTACTCCCAGCCCGGGGCGAAAACCGCCACGTCAGCCTTAGCCAGAAACTCGATGCTGCGTGCCAGATAATCCAGCGGCTTCGCATCGGGGCCAAAGTCCTCAAAGAACGTTTCCAGAGGAACCGCATCGTCACCAAACACGGCTTTTGCCTTCCCGATCACTGCGGCACGCTCCTGCAGCACCTGCTCGTCCGATAGGCCGTTCATAGGCTGGCTGATAAAAAGCCTCTTGCTCATCACTTATGCTCCTCTCACTTTTGTCAGCCCGGCCCGCTGGATGATGCCCGCGTAGTCTTTGTAGGCCACGCTGAGGTCTGCACCCTTGGCGATGCCGGGGATCTTGCCGCTACTGGTGTACTGCCACATGCCGAAGGCCCAGCCGGGAGCGGGCTTCTCGGCGCGGTAGGCCGCCAGCCATACGTCGTAGGGCTTGAGGGCCGTGCCGCCCATGTAAAGGTTGTTCTGCCCGAAGTACAGGCCGGTGTAGAGCATGGCGTACACGCCCCAGCTCTCCACCACGCTCAGGCAGTGGGCCACAATGTCGGTCAGGGCAGACTTGCTCAAGGCCTCCTGCAGCTTGTCCTCAATGTCCACAGCCACCGGCAGCTGGAACGTTCTGCCGCCCAGCGCCTGCTTGAACAGGGCCAGCTCCCTGTCGGCCTGTGCCTTGGTGGTGGCCTTGAAGTAGCCATACACGCCCACCGGGATGTCCAGGCGCTGGCACTCGGCGTAGTTGCGGGCGAAATAGGGGTCGATGTAGGGCTTGCTGGGTTTGCCCTCTTTGCTGTTGCCCATGGCCCGGATCATCACGCCGGAAACAAGGCCGCTTGCCTTGACCTTGTCCCAGTCAATGCGGCCCTGCCAGCGGGAAACGTCAAGTATGGTTCTGGACATTGCTCTGCACCTCCTTTGCAGTATTCAAAGTGCCTCCCACATAAACTCGCCAACTCGTACCGGTGTCATCATTGGGCCAAATCGTGACATGCTTTCCACTGCAGATTGGCCATGCATGGAAATGTCGAATCCCATATGCTGTGCAGGGATGATGCGGTAGCTCGTCCATGGTCATGGTATGCACATGGTAATGCTGCGGGTCTTTCTGATACTCAGCTCTCTGTAGGGCAACAGCTTCCTGCACGATCTTGTTAAGCCCTGCCTGGTCATACTCCATTTTGAAAGTTCCGCTCTCGAGCAGCTCGTCCAATGTGCCCTCCAGGGTCGTGTCACCCAGTGTGATGCGCACCTTCAGGTCATCCATTGCTCTGCGCCTCCTTACTGTGTGATTTCCTCAAACTCGCTCTTGACGAGAATCGCCTTGACCTTCTCCTTCAGCAAGCGGGGGCAGCGCTCATACAGAGCCTTTGCCTCCTCCATAGTCTCAGCAGACATAATTTCCTGTGCCCATAACATAGCCATCATAAGTACCATCCTTTCGATTTTTTGTGTGATTTTACGCATAGACAGTCTCGCTCATTTCCAGCAAGCACTGCTTCAGCATTTCGTTTTCGTTTTTCAGCGCTTCCAGCGTCTCCGGCAGCTTGTCCAGCGCCTCCTGCCGCTGCTGGGCTTCCCTATGGGCCTTTTCCTGTGCAGCCAGCTCTTCGGCGGTCGGTGGCTGAGGAACTTCCCCGTATTCATACACCTCATACTCCGCCCCGCATAGCCGGATGCCCCAGTAAGCTTCTCCGGGCTGTGCATTTTGGTTGTGTGCGTTCACAGCAGCCTCGATCGCGCTGTAATCTGCCGGGGTGCCGTCGGTCTCGGTCGGCATCGTGTACCCGGGGCGGATCGTTGTTTCTTCCATTTTGAAATCTCCTCTCTGGGTGCTCAGTCAATATAATTAAATTCCGCGCCCCAGAATGTAACCGTTCTCACCAGCGTGTTCAGCGGCAGCACGATGCAGGGGCGCAGACCGTGCGAGTCCTCTCTGTAGCCTGCATTGCAGAAACTTCCGTCCGCATAAAACGCGTACATATAGTTGCCGTTGTGGGTTCGTTTGGAGCGTGTCCAGTATTCGTCGCCTGCTTTTCGCTTGTCGGTGGCAGCAGTTGTATAGTCGAAGTAGTCCAGCTTTGCACCCTCCTGCGCCATCAGGCCATCTATGCCCTGCCAGGTGTAAATACCCATCTCGACCGCGGAAAGCAGAAAGCACTTTCTCGAAAGGCCGTTTGAGCCGGAGGAAACATTGGCCGAACTGTAATCCGACTGCTTCACGTAGGGCAGATGCACGGTCATCAGGCGGTTTGCCACACTGGACTTGATATTTCCGCCCGGGTAGTTGACGCACCAGTTGTCCAGTGCCCATCCTTCGTAGCCGTAGATGTAATTGTTACTGATGGAAGTGGATGCCGCAATGTCTGTTCTCCAGAGCCATGCACCGTTGGCCGTGCTGTCGTACAACCCGCCGCCCGGAACGCCCTTATGGATCAGCTTATACCAGTAGGTCTTGTTGCCGCTTGGGTCTGAGATGCCAAATTCAGTCCCCAATGCAAAGGAACTGATGGGATTGCCGCCGTCATAGAACTTCTTGGCTACGCCGTCCACGCCGATATAGCCCTTGTGCACCTGCCTTGCGGTACCGCCCACGCCGATGTAGATCTTGGAGACCGATTTGGCACTTCCGCCGATTCCGGTATAAATCGCCATGTTCTCTCCTCCTTATACGTACACCAGCAGGATAGAGCCGGTTGCAAGGCTGCTTCCCGCACCGGGGTCACTGGTTTGGGATGTGATGTTGGTGACCCCGAGCCAGCTTTTCAGCACATCCTTGGAAACATCTTTGATCTTCGTACCGTCATCCGTATAACCGGCAATGTGCGTCAGATTCGACGTATTAAGGCCGTCGCCCGCATAGCCGACTTGGATTGTTCTGGATGAACTATTATAGTCGGTTATGCCGGTTGTTTTTGTGGAGGTCTCTGCATTACCATCCAGCGAACCAATGAATTTTTTGGCCCTGACATTTGCAAAAGCGCCGCTTCCTCGACCGTCATTAAACCGATACTCATCAATGGTGTTGTCTCGGTATCCCCAGTAGACTGTGTTGTTTTCTGGAATGCCAACAAAATTCACTTCATTCTTGTTCTCGAACTCCAATTTCGAGTGGTTATGCGCACTCGGTGGAAACGTCTCCGGCTTATCCGTCACGGAATTCCAGTCGGTCTTGATGCTCTTGAACTTGTCGCCCACGGTCTTTGCGTCTGCCGGTGCATCGGGCACGGACAGGGTCTTATCCGTGCCTGCCCGTGTCCCGGCAAGCGCTGCGGCATCCTCTGCGGCCTTCTGCGCCTTTTCTGCTGCCTGACGGCTGGTGGATGCCTCACCCGCACTGGTGGATGCATCCCCGGCCTTGGTGGCGGCGGTGGACGCGCTCCCCGCAGCGGCGGTGGCCTGCTGGGCGGCAGTGTTTGCCGCAGCGGTGGCCGTCCTGGTGGAGGCCGCCACGTCGTTCAAGGCTGTGGTGCGGGCCCGTGTGATGTCCTGCAAGGCGGTGGTGTGCTCCGTCTCCGTGTCCTGCAGGGCCCGCTTGGCGGCGGTCTCACTGGTCTTGGCGTTCTTCTCGCTGGCGGCGGACTTGGTCTCGCTGCTCTTGGCTGCGTCAGCGCTGGCTTTGGCGTTTGTCTCACTCGTCTTTGCCGCATTCTCACTGGCCTTGGCATTGGTCTCCGACGTTTTTGCGTTGGTCTCGCTGGTCTTGGCTCTTACCGCACTCGCTTCGGCCTCCTTGGCCTTTGTGGTGCAGGTGGCCACACTTGAATCCATGCTGTCAGCACTTGCCTTCGCCTTGTCCGCGCTGGCTTTCGCGTTGGTTTCGGATGTTTTTGCGTTTGTCTCGCTGGTCTTGGCCGCGTTCATGCTCTCCAGCGCCTGCTTGGCGTACTTCGTCACCTCGGCCACGAACTGTTCATAGATGCTCGGCGTAATGTTCTCGGTGGTCGTGTCGGTGTCGATGGTGTCATAGCAGGTGTACTTGCCGGGCTTGGTCATGGCAATGTAGCCGCTGTCGTTGATGGCCAGCAGCATCCAGGTGCCCTCTTTTTCCAGTGTCCACCGCCGGTCTACCAGTGCGCTGTTGTTCTCGTCCAGGATCTGCGGGTCCGGCAGGGTGCCGCTCAGCCGCTTCACATGCAGCGAGATGGTGCACGCCTTCCACTCCTCCGGCACTTCAAAGTGCAGCCGGTCCACCTTGGCGCTCCGCACACCGCCCAGATACAGCGTCTCAATGTTTGCCCGGAACGTCGAACCGTTGTCCTGCAGCTTTCTGATCTTGATATCCAGTTGGCTCACAGTTTCACTCCCTTCCTGCCCCTATCCTATCACGCCCCGCCGGGTGCAACTACCCCGGACATACAAAAAAAAGGGAGACCGTTCGGGGTGAACGGTCTCCCTTTCTTCTAAGCAGGGCTCCCCCAAAAAGAGCAGCAACGTGAACTTGGCTCCCCTACTAGGGGAGCTGTCACGCAAAGCGTGACTGAGAGGTTCACCTCACCCCTGCCCACTCATCCTTGCTGTTTTTTGCCTGTTCCTCCTTCTTTGCCGCGTCCTTCACCCACTGGGCAAAGTTCTTTTCCTCATACATAGCCGTCCCGTCCTCTTTGGTCAGGCTCGTCAGCAGCTTCTCCAGCTTCTCCCGGTCGTGGTCGTTGCCCGCCAGATACTCTTCCTTCACCGCCGCCGTGATCTTCGTCTTGATGCTGCCGTCCTCCTTGCCCGCCGTCCGCAGCCGCCGGATCTCATCCTGCACGTCGCTGGTCCTGCCGGTGTCCACCGCTTCAGTCAGGTCATCGTACACGCTGCCCTCGGTGCCGCCCTTGTACAGCTCCTCGGCCTTGCTTTCAATGGCTTCGGTCACAAGGTCGATCACCCATGTCCGCTTTTCCGCGTCAGCTTTCACACCCTCCCGGATGCCCAGGGTCTCGTACATTTCCCGCACAAGCTGCTTTGTCAGCTCCTGGCGCTGGCTGTCTTTTCCCTCGTTCCGGGCCTGTGCAGCCTGCTCCACCTCCGGGCTGTATTTCTTCAGCCGGTTCTTCAGCTGGCTGGCAATGGTCTTTTCGTCCTTGCCCATGGCTTCCAGCTTCGCCATAGCACCGCTGGCGTTGTCCGTGTCCCCCTCGGCAATGGCGTTGTACAGCCGGTCATACTGCCCGGTGGCGCTCGTCGGGGTCGAGCTGAACGAAAAGCCGCTTCCGCTTGCAATGCCTCGTGCATCTTCCACATAGGCATCAAAGGCATCCAGCATTTTCCGGGCGTTCCCCATAGGCACACCCGCAATTTCAAACCCGTACTGCATCAGGTTAACGCCTGCCTTTCGCAGTTTCTGGTGATACGCTTCCAGCTGTTCCTCCGTCATGTCACCGGTGTCCTGCCGGACAAGGCTGGAAAACTTCGTTACTGCTGCAAAAAGATCATTCACAGCGCTGATGTTGGTTGCACTCACCACATCGTAATCCGTACCGTTCACTGCATTTCCCACAGCGCTGTACAGCTCGCTGCCATACAGGAAGTTGCCCGCAAAGCTTTCCGTGTACAGATTCAGGAATCGCTTACTCACGCTGGCTGCGGTCACATCTCCGTTCTCGTCCTGCTCTCTGTCCCACCGGTGCAGCAGGAAGTCCGCACCGATCTTCATCAGTGCAAACACAGCAGTCTGGGTGATCTGGCTCACAATGGCCCGGTTCAGGTTCTTTCCGGCCCGCTTCACTTCTTCTGCCGTCTCGCTGCTGTGTGCAGCCTTGTCCCGTGCCTTCTGGGCGTTGTAGTCCATCACCGCATCGGCCATAATGCCGTAGTTCTGGAAACGCTGGGTCGTGAACATGGTCAGGGTCTTGGTCATTTGATCCGGATTTCGCTGGATTCCCGCCCGCTGCATGGTGGTGTAGTTGGGCTGGGTCTCCTCAATGACCCGCTGATACATCTTGTTCACGGCTTCCCAGTAGGCTTCGCTTCCTTTCGTGGCTGCACCCTCTGCAAACTCATTGGTATGGTGCTCCACATACCGCTTGGAGCCTTCCCACAGTGCCGCCACCGTGATCTCGTCCATGCTGTTGATCCAGCCGGTCACCCACTTTGGCAGCTTGTCCATGGCCTTTTCTGCCGCGCCCTGGCTCACGCCAATGCTGGCAAGCTCACCGCGCTGGCTTCCCCGCAGTCGGTATCGCAGCAGCACATCCCCATGCTGGGCAATTTCCTGTTCCAGCGCTGCCCGCTGCTTGCCGGAGAGGTTCTTCACAAACGGCACCACCGCCGCCATGGTATCCGCACCCAGTACCGCGCCCGCCGTTGGCAGAGATGCTGCCTGGGCAATGGCCACGCCCGGGTTCAGCGTCAGGATCGCGCCCGCATAGTTGCCGCGCAACCTGTCCAGCACTTTGGTCATTGTGGTCGAGCGCTTTCTTTGCGTGGTCTGCAGGTCGGTCAGCAGGTCATCGATGTAGTTCGTCGCGCTCTGGCCCCACTGCTCTTTCAGGATACCATTTTTCAGCATCTTGATGCCGTCCTCGGTCTCAATGCTACTGTTCAGCACCTTCTGCACATCCCGGATGGGTGCCGCCAGTCCGGCGTAGGCTGCCGTGTCCCGCAGGCTCCGCTGCACCACGCTGCTGCACTCCTCCAGCAGGATGGGCATCTGGCTCTTGACACGGTTCTTCAGGAAGCCCCGGCCCTCAATGGTGGCATCCAGTTTCACGCCCTCGATCTGGGTCGCCAGCGCCGTCTTGTCCACCGCAATGGGGTAATAGTTTTTCACGGTGGCCCGCTGGTAACCCAGCAGCTTCATGCTTGTCTCGTTGATCAGGTTCGTGGTGTAGCTGCCGAAGAAATTCTTCATGTCCTCGCACCAGGCCCGGTCGTAGTCGGTCATGGCCTTCTCCACGGCCTGGATCACGGTGTCGGCCATGGGGTTTCCCGCGCTGTCCTTCAGCATCCCGATCTTCACGGTCTGGCCTTTCTGGTAAGCCTTCTCAATGTCGCCCCTGTTGTACTCCTCCGCATCCGGGATCGTCAGGCCACCGTTCAGCAGGTGCTCCCGGCTGTCGGCGTTCTGCAGGTGCATGTACAGGCTGCACAGCTGGGCGTGGGTCAACGGTGCAGCCCGACCCTTGCTGTCCTTCAGGCCAATGTCCACCAGCTCCGCGCCCGGACCGGCGAATTTTTCCATCTGTCTCAGGTTCGCCTTGCCCGTCACATTGTCAAAGAGCTTCGTTCCCTCCACAGTGATCCGGGTCTGTTCCCGCTGGCCGTCATTCAGCATGGTGCCCAGCTTCTCCATCTGGCTGTTCTTTGCGTAGCCGCCCAGCATCCGGAACACACGGCCAGCCCCCAGCATGTCCAGGTTGTACCTGGTCAGGGCGCTCCGCAGCTTTCCATCGTTGCCCTTGCTCTGGCGCACCTCTGCAGCCGCCTCGTTGGCGATCTTGTCCACCGCTTCGGCTTTCTGCAAGCTCAGGGTCTTGTTTGCCGTCCGGATTACATGCAGTGTGCTGGTGGTAATGGCTTTCAGCATCCGCATCTGGTCCACCGTCATGGGCAGATAGGTGCGGTTCTCGGTCTCCCGGATCCGCTTTCTCAGCCGGTCACGCAGCATCTCGGCCTTTTCGCTGTCCGGCAGTGCCTCGGCCTCTGTCAGCTGCTGGTTCAGCCGGTCAAGCTGGGCCTGCTTGCTGGCATTCAGGTCAGCCTGCAGCGCGTCGATGAGCTCCGGCACCTTGCTCAGCTTCCAGTCCTCGCTGATGCCGTTGGAGCTGTTCTCGGCTCCCATCGACTGCATGATGCTGGTGCGCAGGGCCGTCAGCCTGGCCACGGCGTGGTCGTTCAGCAGGGTCATATCCGCCAGCTTTGCCACCTCTGCCGCCTGCTGGATCAGGTGGGGCTGCACATACCGGTCCTTGCTGGGCCGCAGGATCATCTGGTTCAGCTGGGCAGCATTGGCCCGGATGCCCCGCCGCAGCTCGTCCTTCTGCCGGCCGTCCCGAGCTTTCTGTACCCGCTTCTCAGCCAGCTTCTTTGCAATGGCAATGTCCTCGTCCCGCTGCTGCTGGGCTGCAGTGATGGCGATTGCGTTTCGCTCCGCCTGCTTTTCCTGCCACTCCTGAGCTTTGCGCTGGTTTTCCTGCTCCCATTCCAGCAGTTCGTTTTCCTGATGGATCAGCTGCCACTCAGCTCTGTCAGCCCGGCGCTGTTCTCCTGCCACCTGGTGCGAAAGGTTCCAGTTCTCCCGCTTCAACTGTTTGTTTTCCAGCCGGATCTCGTCCAGCATCTGCTGGCGTTCTTCCTTCAGTCGCTTCTTTTCGGCCTTCCACTCCCGTTCGTAGGCTTCCTTCAGCACGTCCAGCTTTTCGGCCATGTCGCCGTAGTTGGTGATGTCCAGCCCCAGCGTATCCAGATTCTGATCCAGCAGCTTTTCTGCTTTTTCATTCCGCTTCTGCTGCTCTGTCCACTGCCGCAGTGCTTCATCTCGGCTTCCGTTCCGGCTGTTCTCATACATCCTCCGGTTGAACTCCCGGTTCTGCTCCTTCTGCACCTTCCGCAGATCCTTCAGCGCCTGCTCCGCGTTCTCCTCGCCCACGGCAGCAGCCACAGCCTGGCGCTGCCAGCGCTGGAACCCATCAAAGATGGCCTGTGCATCGGTCATCTCCGGCACGTTCAGGATATCACCCAGCATCCGGTCGGCCAGCTCCACTTTGGCATCCTCGTACTCGGCAGCATCTGCAAAGCGGCTCATCATCCTGGGCTTGATGGCATCGTGCACGTTCATCAGCACATCCAGCCACTCGGTGCTCTCCATGCTGGCCGCGCCGTCCACGCCTGCCTCCTGGGCCGCGCCCCGGAACAAGGCCGCTGCCCCTTCCTTGGTGCCGCCCATGGCCCGGGTGTCGTTGACGATGGATTCATACACTTCCGCCGGGTTGCCGTCCCGCACGCCTTCTGCCTGCCGCAGCTTCACGCCGTGCTTCCGGGCCTCCGCCACCGCTTCGCTCCACGTCCCGTACCGCTTCACCAGCTCCGCCTTGGCCGGGCCGTCCTTGTTCACCGTGTAGCTCAGGTCGTGGTATTCCGGGTACTCGTCCCACAGCTCGGTATTCCGGTAGGTGGCCCCACTCAGAATCTCATCCGCAATGGTCTCAGACAGCGCGCTGGCCTTGCTCATGCTGGCCCCGTCCGCCGTCATGTACTCCACCAGCGCCCGGGTCTCTCCGGCAATCTTCGTCCGGTCGGCCCTGCTGCCGTTGGCCTTTGTCCACCGCACCGCCAGCCCGTCAATGGAATCCTGGCTGATCCGCACACCGTGGGTCACACCCATCATCTGGGCCAGCGTCTCCATCGCCGCGCTGTTGTCCGCAATGGCCCGGCTTGCCTGCCGCTGGGTGTTCTTCCGCGCGTCCCGTTCCGCCTGTTCGGCCAGCTGGAAACGGACGTTCGGCACCTTGTTCAGCAGGGCCGTGCGCTGGGCATCGTCCCCGGCTTTGTAGAGCTTCACGTCAATGCCGGTCTCTTTCAGGCTGTCGATCAGGGTGCTGCTGGTGTTGTCGGGCAGAATCGCCGCCCGCACCTCATCAAAGCCCACGGCCCGCTGGGGCTTCGCTTCAAAGTACCCGGTGGGAATAGCAGCCACGTTCTTGTACAGGTTCAGGATCATCTGGGCCGTGTCCTTGCCAATGGTATACCCCTCTTTTGCAAAGGCCTTTCCAATGGCTGCCGCCGTCTGTTTTCCCTGTGCGGCCTGCATCAGGATGCCGCCCAGGATTTCCCGCTCTTCAAAGCTGTTGTCTGCATGGGGCGTAGTCTCTCTCCGCAGCTTGTCAAGGATATCGCTGATCTGGTCATCTGCCTTTTCCAGCAGCGCCTTGTACTCTTCTTCCGGCATCTGCTGCAAGCGGCCTTTGTCCGCCCGCACTTCGTCCAGGTTCTGGTACTCCGCCGTGGCCGTGCTCATCAGGGTGCGGGCCGAAAGGCCCCATGTATCCTGCCCTCGTGCATTCTGAGCATTCATAGCAGCCACAAGGTTTTCCAGCGTGTAGCTGTTGTGCAGCTGGGCAAAACTGCGCTTTATCCCTGCCGGAGTAAAACGGTCTTTTCCGTTTCGGATTCCCTTCTGTCCTAGAACATTTCCCAACTGGTCATACACCCAGTTCTTCACATCTTCTGCCGGAGCTTCCTGCCGGATAGCCTCCCTGGTCGCTTCCACATCCATCGCCTGCTTTCCGGCATTGGTATCGGTCAGCATTTTGTAGGCGTGCTCCAGCATCCCATACAGTCGTCCACGGTTGTCATTCCTCATCTTGTCAATGCGCATTTGCCAACGCCGGTTCTGGCCCTCCAGCTGTCCGTGAGTATACTTTTCTTCCAGTGCGTCCGCCGCTTTATCTGCCAGCTGATCCAGCTGGTCAAAGTCACCACCCTCGAATGCAGCTTTGATTTCATCCGCGCCAATGTGTTCGATCACCTTTTCCAGGGTATCATTGCCCAGGCTGTCGAACTGGTCCCGTTCTGTCTTATACGCCGGCTCCACAGTCTTACCTTTCGCTTCCAGATAGGCCAGCTGCACTGCCGTGTTTTCCTCCAGGCGCTGGGCAAGCTCTGCCCGGTCGGAGCTGCTCGTCTCTTCAATTCCAAGGCGCTGTAACGCAGCGCTGTTCGCAAATTTTCCTTCAAACGCATCTTTGCTTGCCGAATCCACCTTGCTTTCAAAGTCCCGCATCGCATCGTAATTCACTTCAAACTCCACATTGGGCCGGGTGGGTGTCCAGGCATCCGAACCATAGATACGGTTTGCCCGGTTCACCATGGGGTCAATGGTATCGGAGTTGAACACCAGCGAGATGGGGCCATACTTGGTGTGACCTTCCTGGGCTTTCACAACCGCAATAGACGGCGAGGGCATCCCGCCCAGCTCCAGCGCTTCCTGCAGGTTTTCGGCGGTCAGGTTGTGCACGGCCACAAGGTCTTTGTTCTTGTCCACCTCCACCGGAGCACTCAGCTGGAACCGCACCGATTTCTTCACAGGTTCGCTGTTTCCCTTGCTTTCGGCATTTTCTTGTGCTATACTGTTTTTAGAAAGCAGCTTAGGGGCTTCATCGCCCTGCTCGGTTTTGAGTACCGTGGTAAGGCTGCTTTCTTTTTTTGTTATTTTCCCATTCTCAATGGTCAGCAGGCTACCATCAGAACCACATACCTCATGGACATAGAATTTGCTCGCCGCATTCGGAACAGTATACTCATTTACAATAACAGCCTCATAGATTTTGATACCGTCCACCACAACCGGAGCCACAAAGGTATGAGTGTTGTACCCCCGTCCTTTCCAGTTTTCCACGAAACCAATTTGTTCACCGTACCGGATTACGTTGGGAATGGCCGCTGCAGCGATCTGCTTCACCGGGCCGTTTCCATGCTGCACGGTTGCCTTGGCTCCCTTGCGGGTCAGTTCCACCACACCAAATCCATCACGCTCTACTTTTCCGCCAATGGATTCAAAGAATCGGACGATATTTTCAGCATTTTCTTTGCTGGTAGCACCGTACTCAATTTCTTTTCCAGTGATTTCAGCCGCCGGTGTCATCTGTTCCAACCGGCCAAGATTACGGTTCAGCTGTTTTTCAAGGGTTTCCTCCCCCTCCTGCAGCTGGAACCGCATACTGCGTCCTTCCGCCGCGCTCTCTGTCTTGAGGGCAGCGGCATTTTCTTTTGCACTGCGCAGGTTGTCCATCGCTTTTTCAGCGTGGGCAAAGTATTCGTCCTGTAAAATTCTGCGCTCGTTCTCGGCCAGGCGCTGGGCCTTCAGGGCCGCCCGGTTGTCGGGGTCAAGGGTCAGCACTTCCTTTGCCCGGCTCACAATGCCGCCCAGCATCTCCTTCACCCGGTTCATCACGGTGCGGATGGTTCCGGCCCTGCCGCTGTTCTTCTCGGCCTGCCCGCGCTGGAACTCCACCCAGCGCTTGAAATCGGATTCATTGGAGAAGATGCCTCGCCAGGCATCGCCCACCAGCTCCTCGGCAGCTTCCTCATAGGTCAGGTTCTGCTGGGCATAGTCGGTCATCTTCTCCCGGATCATCTCGTCCACGGTCTCAAAGCCGCTGCTCCTGGCCAGATACAGCAGGGCATGGTCCTGCAAAGTCTTTGCTCCCTCGCTGTCCAGTGCGTTGTACCAGTGGTAGTCCTCGTGCAGCACCGTGCCGAACGTATCCTGTGCACTGTCCCCAAAGAAGATCCGGGCCGTCTCCGTGTCCACATAGGCCCGCACCCGGCTGTCTGCCTGTCCCGCACCGTTCTGCAGCACGTTTTTCAGAACCGCCGTGGTGCCGGTTGCTGCCGCGTTCAGCTCGATCACCTGGCTTCCAGCGTCGTTCGCATTGCGCAAGGTCCCCTTGTAAATGGTCTCACCCCTGCCCGTCAGGCTCTGTTCCGTCAGATTTCCGCCCAGCTGGCTCTTGGCCCACCGGGTCTCTGCCGCATCCCTGCCGTAGGTGTAGGCGATCTTCAGCGCGTTCCGGCCCTTGAGGTTGCCCAGCACATAGTTCACGTTGGCCGCCATGCCGCTGCCGGTGCCCGCCAGCTCCAGCGCCTGGTCAAAGGTCTTCACGTCCTCCATCTGGCCCAACCGGTACAGAGTGGATGCTGCCGCCGCATAGCGGTCACTGTCCACGCCTTCCGGCTGTTTCAGGCTGATCTCCTGCGCCGCCTTTTCGCCCACCTTCCAGCTCCGCAGCACCTGCTCCGTCCGGGCCTGCTTCTGGCCCTCCGTCTTCGGTGCTTCCATGCCGTAGGTCTCCCGCATCGGGCTGTTGCTGCTGTCCATCCCGTCAAGGGTGCTTTCTTCCACAGGGACCGACTGCATCACAGCCTGCCGGTCAGCTCCATTCTGCGCTGTCAGCTCAACGTTTCCCGTCCTGCCAATGGCCCCCATACTAGGGGGACTGTCAGCGCTTATGCGCTGACTAAGGGGTTCTGCACCGTCCGCTGCTGTTTCCGTGGAGCTTTCCACACTTTCCCCAGCGTTCTCAACAGCATTCTGCTGGCTGCGCTGTGCCGCCACTTCCCGCAGCATCCGCCAGGTAGCCGCAGCCGTGCTCGGCAACTTCACCCCATAGGCTTCCTCAAAAGCCGCGCGGTTTGCCTCGTTTCCGGCCTCCGGGTTGAACAGCCTGATGGTCTTGCCTGTCAGGCTGTCACCGGCCGCCGCTTCTGCAAACGTCTGCACAGCCAAGTTGTCCGATATGGCAGCAGTTTCCGCACTGTTGCCCTCAGCCGCAGGGCCCGCCGCTTTCAGGTCAGCAGAGCCTTTTTCAGTCCCATCAGACTCCACCGACATGCCAAGGGCCCCACTATTAGGGGGGCTGTCAGCGCCCACGCGCTGACTGAGGGGTTCCGGTTCCCGTGCCAGCTCCTCCCGGCGCTGGTGTTCCTTCAGCGCCTGCTCGTATTCGTCCTGAGCGGCATACCGCTCCACGTTGCCCCGCAGGCTGGAATCTCCCGCGTTCATCCTGGAAAGCCCTGTGCCCACAGCGCCGCCCAGTGCACCGGACGCGCCGCCGGTCAGCCCCGCTTCCAGCGCCTGAACCAGCGTGTCCGTGGTAAACATGGTCTGGGCAGCTTCGCTGTCTCCCAGGGCCGCATCAATGGCCTTGTCGGCGTAGGTCTCCACAAAGGCCTGCACGGCGTTGTCAATGCCGCCGGAAATGGCGTTGGCAACTGCCGGATGTGCCGCCGCAAAGGCCGAATCCCCAGCCAGCGCCCGGATCTTGTCTGCCACAGCTCCCGCCACGGAATTTCTGGCGTAGTCCGCGCCCATGGTTCTTGCCAGATCAGCCGCACCCACGCTGTTGATGGCCCATCCTGCGCCAAACTTGGCCACGCCGCCCACCAGCGCCTTGCCTGCGCTTTCGTCCTTGGCCGCGCTCTTGCCCATGGCATCCGCAGCGCCCTGGGCACTCAGCACCGGCAGCACCGCCGCCGGGTTGATGGCAGCCACGGCAAGGTTCTCTGCCGCGCTGGTCGCCACGCCCTGCACGGTCCGCTGCACATCGGTCAGGCCGCTCTGGGCCGCGCCCGTCAGCTGCTGGCCCCGGTTGTACAGCTGGTAGCCCACGCTCTTCTCCGTGTCGATGCCACCCTTTGCTTCCGTTCCGGCAATGCGGCTGCGCATGTCCTCGATCTCCTGCCGGGTAAATCCCTGCTGCAACAGGTCGCCGGTGCTGTACTTGGGCTGGTAGTCCATGTCAGTTTCCATCAGCTGGTCATACAGGTTCTTCTCGCGGGGGTTCCGGGCAAGCTCTGCTTCCAGTGCTTTCCGGTTCTCGCTGCTCTGCCGGATGTTCTTTCCGGCCTGCACCAGGTACTCCGCACCCATCAGCGGGGCAGCGGCCACGGTGTCCGCAACGCCGCCCACGGTGTTTGCCGTCCGCCGGGCCAGCTGCTTCCACTCCTGGATTTCTTCCATGGTGTCCAGATACTCCCTGGCCTGCCGGATCTCCGTGTCCGTGTACCCCAGCTTTTTCAGGTCCGCCGTGCTGTAGGTGTTGCCCACCTTCCCCTTGATTCCCGTGGTGCGGAAGGGGTCGATGCTACCATCCCCGGCGCTGGCCCCGTTTCTGCTGGTGCCGGTCTCGGCATAGCTGGTATAATTGCTCTTCTTTTCCAGCAGCTTGTTCACAAGCTCCTGATTCCGAGGCTGGTCAAACCACTGGTTGGCCTGGTCAAAGGCATCCGGCTGGCTGTACTCCGCATAGCTGTTCTTCAGCTTCTGGGCCTGCTGTCCGTACCACGTTCCCTTCCCCGCCGGGCTCACTGTCACCTTCTGCCGGTTCAGCTCGTCGCTCCGGTTGTCCATGGCATCCGCAAAGCCCAGGTTGTTCCTTGTCCGGTAATCCTCCAGCGCCGTGGAGTACAGGTCGGTGCCCGTCTGCTGTTTCTGGGTTTGCAGTGCCGCACGTTTTTCGGCCATTTTTTCCGCCGTCCATGGATTGCTATTGTCCGACACAGAGTTTCCCGTACTGCCAAGGGCTAACGGGTTGCGGCTGTCAGCGCTCTTGCGCTGACTGAGGGGTTCTGCCCCACCAGCAGCGGCATTGGTTTTTTTCTGAAGTTTGGCCCGCTTTTGGGCCATCTGTTCTGCTGTCCATGCCATTTTTGTTCTCCTTACCATCCCATCGCATTCCAGACCTTGGCCGCCACGTCATCATTTATGCCCATGTTGACCAGCCTGGCATAGATCGTATCCGAATCCACCCCTTCTGCACTCCACCCCTTTGCATAGCTCAGGGCATTGCTGTACGGCATTCCGGTACTCTTACCCGTGCTCCCTCCCGTGGTTCCCCCGGGCAGGGCCCACTTGTTCGGATTCGCTAGCGGGGCGATCAGCCCGCTGCCAGTTCCGGTCGCTGCTGTTGTGCCCGTGTCACCGTCTGGCAGCATTCCGGCGCTGGCCAGAATGTTCGCATAGACGCTCTTGGTCGGGTCATCATCCTTCAGGCTCTGATACTTACCCAGCGCCGTCAGCAGTTGGCTGTTTGTCCACCCGCTTCCGCTCTTGCTGGAGCCGCCGGAACTTCTCGAACTTCTGCTGCTCTTCGTAGCTGCCGCCTTTGCCAGCTGGGTCGCCAGCTGACGTTTTGCAATGGTGCCGTAAGAACCGGCTGCATTGCTGTCCAGCCCGTACATCTTCAGCAGGTTGGCCGCCGCCTCGCTGTTGCCGTTTGCCACAAGGGAAGCCGCCGTGGTCAGCACGCTTGCCTGATCGTCCCGGGTCACCGGTGCGCCGGTGTAGTTGGCAAAGGCATCCTTGTTCAGGCCGTACCGGTTCAGCACATCGGCAGAAGCATCCCCGGCTCCCTGGGTGTACAGGTTGAACGCCTGCTGATAGGCGTTCAGGGCATCGCTCTGGTCGGTGCGGTTCTTGTTGTACTCCCACTGTTCCCGGGCAAAGTCGTTCTCCCACTGCTGCTGCGTGTACCCCTTGTACCCATCGTAGGCCGTCAGAGCCGCCGAGCCGATGTTCTTTACCGTGTTCCAGAGGTTGTTCCAGTAGTTGTCGTTCTCGTTCCGGGCCTGTTCGCTCTGGTTGGCAAGGAAATTCTGCCACGCCGTGTAGTTGGCAAAATTGCTGCCGTAGGCACTGCGATCCAGCGCCTCGGTGTTGGCCATGCCGGAAAGGGCACTCAGCAGGTCGTTCTGCTGTTTCTGGTATTCGCTCAGTGCCTGGCCTCTCAGGCCGGGTACCGCATTGTCAATGCCGCTCAGCGCCTGCTGCTGGCCCTGCTTTGCCACGCTGTCGGCGTAGCTGCTGCCATACCCACCCGCCAGCATCGCCGCGTTGGCCTGGGCGTTCTCCGCGCTGGCGGCAGCATTGGCCTGGGCCTGGGCGCGGTACTGCTGGTAGGCTTTGCTGCCGGTGTCCCAGTCGAACCCGCTGCCGATCTGCCCGGTCAGGCTGTCCATTGCGTCCTTGTTCCGGCTCACATAGTCCGCCGGGCGGTTGGCGTTCCATTCCCGCTCTTCCTGTTCCGCCTGGTTCTTTCTCCGTAAGGTATCAAATAACATAAAGTTCCCTTCTTTCTGTCCTCTGTCGCAGGGCCCCACACCGGTCTTCAGAGCAAGCCACCCGTCATCATCTTCACGATAAGCGGCCCGGCGAGCTGTGCACCGATCCGCAATACGTTCCCCCAGAAGTTGGTGTTGTTCGCATCCTTCTTCTGGTTGGCCCCCACCGCGTTGGCATACTCGGTCTGAGCACTGTTCAGCTGGCCATAGTAATTGTTCAGGCGGGTGTTGTAAGCATCCTGCGCCAGCTTTTCCTGCTGCTGCAAAGAGCTCAGCCGGTTGCCCAGGTCACTCTTTTTGGTGGCATATTCGTTGTAAGCCTGGTTGTATAAGCTGTCTGCCACGTCCGAAAGCCCGTTCATGGTGCTCTGGTAGGCCGTCTGCCCGCTGGAAGTGCCCCAGCTGTTGCCGTAGCCGCCGCTGCGGGCCGAAGCGTTGGCGGCAGCGTTCTCGCTGGCCAGCTCCGCACCCCGGGTGTACTGGTTCTTGTACTGCTGGTAAGCTGCGTCCTTGGTGTAGTCGTAAGAAAAGCCGTCCCGGTTCATCTTGTCCAGCTGGCTCTGCGTGCCGCTGATCTGGCTGCCGTACTCGCTCTGATACTCCCCGGGCTTCTGTCCTTTGATGTAATCCAAATTGTTCTTTGCCGTGGTCACCCGGTCATTGCTCTGGGCGTACTGGTAGCTGTTGGAACCGTTCTTTCTGGTTCCAAACACGCCGGTGCCCGCATTCTTTTCGCTGTTGCCGGTAATGCCGTCATACACATCCCCTACCATCAGCCCCACATTGTGGCCCGGGATCAGGTACTCCCACCATTCTCCTCTTGCCATCTTCTCACTGTCTCCTTTCGTTTACTCCACCTTCAGCCCCATGGCGGTCAGCTTGTCCCGCATGGTGTCGCTGAAATTCGTCTCGTCCAGGTTCTGCATCATGTACATCATCTGGTCCCGCAGCTGCATCAGGTAGTTGTTGATGCTTCTCCTGTCCTCCGGGGCCATGTTGTCACTCAGTTTCGGCATGGCGATCTCGCCAAGCCTCGTAATATCTGCCATATAAAATCTCCTTCCTCTAAGCAGGGCTATCTCTTCGGCTCCCCTCCGGCCACCCGGTTGCCCCGGCTCTCTGCCATGCTGAACGCAATACTTCGCACCACGATCTGCCCGGTGCCCTTGATCCGCAGCCGCATGGTGTCGTGCCGCTCCGGCACAAAGGGCAGGTTGACCCGGGTGTATTTGTTCAGAACGGCTGCCTGGCCCAGCGTCTCCCAGGCCCCGCCCTCATAGCTGGCCTGCAGCTCCACAACGCTGTATGTCAGGGCATCCACCCGCAGAAACACCCGGTTGATGTACTTGTCCGCCGGGATGTTCAGTCCAATGTCGCCGCTCACAGCCTCAAAGCCCACCTTCTGTTCCAGATTCGCCTTTGCCGTGTCGGTGTCCCGGTCGGCCTCCCGTTCCGGTTCGGTGGCCCACAGGTTTACGCCGTCCCATTGGTAGAGCTGCCGCCCCGTGGAGCACATCGCCCAGCCGGAAGCATTCTCTTCCGCCGCCGTGTCCTCCTCGTGCCAGAGCCGCCGTTCGGTGTCGTAGACCAGCAGCCGGGTCTCGTTCCGGCCCGGCACCCGCAGATGCAGGTAATACCGGGTGTCCAGCACACCGCCCACCGCACCGCGCACGTTCATCAGCCAGGTGTTGTCCAGTCCGCCGCTGATCTTCACCGGCAGGCTGCCGTCCCAGGCCATCACGCCGTCGGGGGAAAGGTAGTACAGCACCTCTGCCAGCACACACATGCTCTTGCTGGCCTGCTTGGCCACGCCCCGGCACTGCACGCTCACCAGCTGATAGTCTGCCGGGCGGCTGCCGTAGAGCTTGTGCAGGCAGTTCTCCTTGAAGAACAGCACATAGCCCATGCAGGTGGCCGCACCGGTAAAGGGGCCGTCACTGCCCACGTTCACGGCGTAGCTGTCCGAAGCAATGCCCCGGTAGCTGTACCAGTTGGTGGGGTCGCCCAGCTTGCAGCTGTAGATCACGTTCTCCTCGCTGTTGCAGCCCCATACCCGGTTTGCGTTCTCGGTCACATATTCCAGCCGGGGCACCCGCCGCCTGGCGGTAATGGTGGTGCCGCCCGCTGTGGCGCTCTCGCTGCCGTTCATGCTCTTCCAGGTGGTACCACCCGCCGTCACGGTAAAGCTGCCGTAATAGCGTGCGCTCTCGGTCTTTGGGCTGCCGGTCAGCACAATGCTGTCCCCGTCCATCTGCTCAATGGTCACCTCACCGTTCACGCCCTCGGCCAGATATTCTTCCACCAGCCCGGGCACCTGCTCCACCGTAATGGTATCCCCCTTCTTGAAGCCCGCAGCGGCCAGCCCGGGCAGGGTCATCTTCACGCTGTTCAAAAGGATCTCCGCCCACTTGCCGCTCTTGGCATCGTACTGTTCCAGCACGTTCACATAGGCCCACTTGCTGGAAGAGGAGTTCTGTTTCAGAAACAGCGTCCCGTCCGCCGGGCCAGAAGGTTCCGTGGTGCCCACGCTGCTCACGGTGTAGGTCTTGCCGCCCGCGTCGCAGGGGGCAATGGTCACCGTGCCGGTCTGGCTCCATGCGGCGCTCAGGGCTTCCAGCTTTCCGGTGGCCGTGTCAAAGCTCTTGGCATCCGGCCAGATCAGGATCTTCGTGCCCATGCCGATCATAATTTTCTCGCTGTCCGTCACGGCGTTTTCCAGCACGATCTCCCCGCCCGCAGCCGCAGTGGCCACGTTGTCCTCGCTGTCCTCGGTGTAGCGCAGGGTGGTACCCTCGCACAGCAGCAGGCCGTTCAGGTGGTACATCCCGTTGCAGCGGCCCATGGCCCGCATGGTGCGCCGGGGTGTCCGGGTCTGCAGTGCGGGGTATCCCCGGCTGGAAAAGTTCTTCATCTCGGTAAATTCTGCCTCGGCGCAGGCATAGCTTTCGTTCAGGCCGCCAAAGGCCGTCTGGATGCTCTTCCCCGTCGAGATGCTGTATAAACTCGGCAGTGCCATCTCAGTACCTCCACTTCGTGGCCATCCTGGGCAGGTAGGTGTGCCTGCACCAGGCTGCAAACTCCTGCTGGTTCTCGTTGGCCAGCTGCATCTCGTTGGCATAGCGGTCGGTCTCGCCCAGGGCCGCGTCCATCTGGGCCGCCAGATAGTGGGCATAGTAGCTGTCGTAGGGCTCCGGCAGCAGCAGCTCCGCGTCCTGCCGCAAAAGTTCCTGCTCCCGGTCGTATAAGATGTCCGCACCCACGGCATCAAAATCGGTGGTGTCGCTCTTGTCCACCACGCTCTTTCTCAGCCCCGCATCCGCCTGCCGCAGCCATAAGATCTTCAGCTCGCGGTCAAACCCGTTGTTGGGCCGCAGCTTGTCAGCCGTTTCGATTGCCTTTCCTACTGTCATAAAAGACCTCCAAACAAATAACCCCCGGCACAGCGTGTGCCGCCGGGCCGGGGGGATACATCTAAGCAGGGCTCCCCCTTCGGGGGAGCTGTAAGCAGCTCCGGCCATGCCGGACTGCGCACTGAGAGGGTTAAACTTACGCCTTATTCGCCAGCTCTTCCATGCGGGCAGCGGTCTGGTCGTCCTGTTCCTGGCTGTGGCGGATGACCTCCGCCACCTCCGGGGGCACCTCAATGTTCTTGCCGCGCTGCAGCTGGTAGTTCACACCATTCACGCTCACGAACAGGTCGCCCTTGTACTTCCCGCTGTCCGAAAACAGCCGGATCGTCTCAGTCTTTTTCTTTGCTTCTGCCATATCCATCAACCTTTCCCGTAACTTATTTCAAATCGGCGCAGAGCAAAAATGCGGTTAAGAGATCTTCGCGTGTATGCGCGAATCTCCAGCATTTTTGCTTGGAGCCTTCTTCTTCGGGGTTACTAGGGGCGAGCAGCCCCTAGTTCGTGCCTCCCGCGCTTCGAAAGTAGCGGGTGCTTTTCTGGTTCTCTTTTGGCACGCAAAAGAGAATAACCCTTTTAGTTTGCCTCAGCCGTTGCACTGTACCGTGCGCTGCAGCTCTCAATGCGCACCATGTACTGCTCCACCAGGCGCTCAGCGGTCTTGTGTGCCTTCCAGCCCACAGATGCGCGCTGGTTCAGGGGGTCGTCACCGTAGCCCAGCTGCTTCACGATGTGCTCCAGGCCGCCGCCCTCGATCTCGGTGGAACCGTAGGCGTGGGCACCCAGGATCAGGGTGCTGAACACGGCCAGACCCGTCGGGCAGCCGGTGCCCTTCCAGATCTTTGCCTCGCTGGTCTCCACAAAGCGCACACCGTGCAGCGTGCCGATCTCGCCGTTGTAGATCTCGTCCGGCTGGGCGTACTTGTGCACATCGATCCAGTCCGGGTCGCGGCGCAGGTCATAGGCCACATAAGGGTGGATGATGCCCACAAAGCTGGTGCCGATGGGGTCAGCGTTCATGGCCTTCAGCTGGGTGGCCGCGCGGGCGATCAGGTCGCTGGTCAGCTGGCAGGTCGCGTCCAGGGTAGCGCGGCTGGTCACAGCGGTCTCTGCGCCGCCCTCGCCGATCTTGGGTGCATAGATCACGTTGGTGCCGCCCGCCAGCACATCACGCACGATGGTGTCCAGGGTGCGGCCCGCCTGGCTGGCAATGATTTTGGTTGCCTGCAGGATGTTGTTGTCAATGGCGGTCAGCTGCAGCGTGTCGGTAATGGGCACCCAGCCGCCGTACTGCTTGACTTCAGCGGTAACGGTGGAAACGTTCATGGTCTGGCCGTCCGGGGTCACACCCTCGGTCAGCGGAGTGGTGGCCTTGGGCAGGCTGTCATACTTGCGGAACTCGATGTTCTTGCCGCCGTTGGCCGGAATGGGATACGGGTCGCCGAACTGGTCATGCACCAGGGCAGGCTCTGCCTGGTCGATCAGGCGCTTCTCGTAAAAGGTTTTCATCTCGGCACTCATGCCGGATTCGCTGGTGGCGTTCTGGTTCTGGGTGCTGGCCGTTGCAAACATCTGCAGATTCAGCTTCAGGTTCTTGGTTCTGTTGTTCATAGCTTCCTCCTAAAATTTATTTTCCTCTACTCACGGCTCCCCTGGTAGGGGAGCTCCGGCATCTGCGCCGCCGTAGGCGGACAGTGCCGGTGAGAGGTTTACAGTGTAATAACTTCACCCCGCATGACCCGCTTCTCCATCTCTTCCATTTCCTTGCGGCTCATGTGGGATACGTCGATCTTGGTCTGCACCGCGCCGCCGGGGCGGGTGCCATTCTCGCCGGGCCGGGCATTGCGCTGCTGCATCCGGGTCACCACACCCTGCTCCACCTGCCGGGCCGTGGCGGCCTGCTGCTGTTTCAGGATGTGATCAAAGTAGGCGCTGCGGTAGGCGTTTGTCATGGAAACGCCCGACCGCATCATCTTCTCCACCTCCGGGTTCGCCAGCACCTCAGCCATGTTGAAGTCGGGATACTGGGCTTTCAGCTGCTCCGCTTCCCGGTCCCATCCGGCCTGCAGCTCGGCAATGCGGGCCTGCTGGACACGCTGACGCTCCATCTGCTGGATCATCTGCTGCTGTTCGGTCAGGTGCTTGTTCTGGCTTTCCAGCTTGTCCAGCTCCCGGGCCGTCCTGGTGGAAACACCCTTCTCCATGGCCAGCTTCTCGTAGTAGGCATCGTCCTTCACCGCGCCGTTCCGCACAGCCTCGGTCAGGGCCACCAGATCGTTGGCATCCGTGCCGTACTTTTCCTGCAGCGCCTGCATCAGACCCTTCATGGCCGGGCTTGCTTCCAGCCGCCGGGTCGCTTCGGTCACGGCGTTCTGCATCAGCTCCTCGGTCAGGTCGGCATACTCTCCGCGCAGCAGCTCACCAAAGGCTTTCCGCCGCTCCTCCGGGCTCTTGGTCTTGCCTTCGCCCTTCTCCTCGCCGTCCTTGCCCTCGGCTTCGTTCTGGTTCTCTTCCGCTTCCTCGTCCAGCTCAGACTTTTCCTCACTGCCAAGGGCTCCCCCCTCGGGGGAGCTGGCGGCGCTCTGCGCCGACTGAGAGGGTGAGCCCTCTTCCCGGCTGCTCCGCTTCAGCACCCCGCTCCGCCGGGCCAGCCGCTCTTCTGCCGGCCGCAGGGCGGGCAGCTCAATGGCATTGCCTTCCCCGTTCGCTGCCCCTGCAGATGCGTTGGCTCTCCCGTTGGGAGAGCTGTCCGCGCCAGCGGACTGAGAGGTTCCGTCCCCGCCCGCAGCACCACCGTCTGCAAACATCTGCAGATCAATGGCATCTGCCTTGTCTGCGTGCATGTTGATGTACCGCACATGCTCCGGGTAGGCATCCGCCAGCAGGATTAGACCGTCTGTCACCAGCTCAAATTTTGCCAGGCTGTCAGTGCCCTGCTTTGCCTGTACCACCATCAGGTTCCGGTCATCGGCACAGGTCACGGTCCCGCTGTCCAGACTGTAGGCCAGCGTCTGCATCAGCGCGCTCACGGCAGCACATACAATGTCCTGCCCCTTGGGTGCAAACTCCGCGTGCCCCTCGGCCCGCAGGAACATCATGTCTCCCATCTCGTTGTAAGTGATCTGGATCATTCTATCGCTCCTTCCAAAATTTCCTCTAAGCAGGGCTCCCCTTTCGGGGGAGCTGCAAGCAACTGCGTCGTCAGACGCATTGCGCGCTGAGAGGGTCACTTATTCGGATTATTCACGTTCATGGCCCGCTGTGCCGCCTGGGTGGCCAGGCTGTTGCCTCCGCCGCCCACCACAGCCCCCAGGCCGTTGGTCGCTGTCTTTGCGGTGGTCTGTCTGCCGCTGCTGCCGCCCGTGGTTCCTGCCGCCTGTGCAGCGGCCCCGGCCATGGCGCTCATGTTGGTGCCGTTCTGCTGGTCAATGATGGCGCTCAGCTTCTGCAGCTGCTCCATGGCCTGCTGCAGCTGGGTGTACAGGGTACCGTTCTGCTGCACCCGTTCCCGCACCTTTTCGATGCCCTCAAAGTCCATCATGTCCAGCACCGCCAGCGCCGCGTCAGCGTTGGCCGGGGCAAACAGCCCCATCTGGTAGCACTCCTTTGCCGTCTCGTTCTGGGAAAGGCGGCTGAAGGTGCTCTTCTTGGCAGCCGATACCGTGATGTCGAACACCGGCTCGTGGCTGCCCAGCTCCACCCCGCCGATCATGCCAACCGGCTGGGGCTGCAGCATTGCCCCGGAGAACTGCACATACTCCGGCTGGCCGCTGTCGCCGGTAATGCGGTAGACCCGGCTCTCGTCGTAGAACTGCCGCATCAGGTCGATGATGAAATAGCATTCCTTTGCAAAGGCCCGGTAAGCGCTTTTCAGCATGTCCCGGGAGAGCTTCGAGCCCGCTTCCTGCAGCGCCGCAATGGCAGAAGCCGCGGTCAAGCCGCTGGTGGTTCCGCCCTGGGAAACGTCCCGGTTGCCGCTGATCTCCTTCAGCTCTGCCACTCTCGCGTCCCGGTAGGTGATCAGGTTGCCCGCCAGTCCCGCTGTCTGTAAGGGCCGCAGGGTCTCGTCCGTCACCCGCCCTGCCGCGTGGACGATGTCCTTGCCAAAATCGGCCAGCTCCTGCTCGTTGATGCCCGCCCCGTCCTGGATGATGTACCGCGCCTTGGCCGAAAGCTTCACGTTCTCGTCCATGGCCGCGTTCATCTCGTCGATGGCAGTCTGGGTGTCCTTCATCACGTCGATGTACCCAAAGCCCGCCGGGCTGTCCTCTTCCACAAACAGGGTATCGAACACAAAGGGGTACTTTCCGTGGTCGTAGAATCCCCTGTCTGCCAGGGCCGGGTCGTTCTCGCTGGCGTAGAGCACCACACCGTTGCAGAACTTGCAGTAGTGCAGCACAGGCCGCCCGTCCTCCCGGGCCTTTTTGTAGTACCAGTCCACCACCACGCTCTTGTCGGAGGTGTCAATGCTCTGGTCGTGGATGTACTTTGCCACTTCCAGCGTGCTGCCGGTGTGGCCTTCCAGCTGGGGGTACTGGGCCTTCAGCTGTTCGTTGTCGGCCACCGCCAGACTGAACAGGTGGGGGCTGTCCTGGATGTCCATCACGCCGGGCTCCCAGTACATCATCAGCAGATCCATGCTCTTGATGGAGATGTCCCCCACGCCGTTCCGTAGGCCTGGGTCCCAGAAGATGCCCTTCACGCCAGTGCCCTGCTTGAGCTTGCGCCACCAGGTATCGCTGTACACCTGCTCGTATTCCGCCTGTTCCAGCAGCACCGGCAGGATCTTGGAAAGCACCTTGGCGGTCTGCTCGTCGTCCGCTGCCCGGGGCAGCACGTTGGGTTCCGGGTAGTTGTCCATGGCATCCGCGTGCTTATTGGCAATGCTGTTGAACAGCCACCCGCTGGAAGGTTTGGGCTTGCCCTCCATCATCTCGTTCTGGTAGTTGGCCCAGTGCTGCATCCGAAACCACAGCTCGTTGTCCACGATCCGCTTGTCCAGCGCCGCCTTGCCGGTCTTGTATCTCTGTAACAGCGCCGTGGCCTTCGCCACCTGCTCTGTGCCGATCACGTCGGTCATACTCTAAAAAACCTCGCTTTCTTCCCCAGCTCCAGCGGGTCATCCGGCATGGGCTGCACCGGCTCTGTCCGTGGCGGGCTGAGGGGATTCTCCATCAGCACATACCGGCACTCGTCGTAGATGTGATCCTCCTGGTCGGTGTTAATGTCCTCCACGTTGCTCTCGCTGTATACCAGGTTCGGAATGGTGCGGATAAAGTGCTTGCAGGTGTTGAACACCTGCAGCATGGGCCGCCCGTCCGCCTGGAACGCCAGCCGGTAGTGGAACTGCATCTTGCCCGCCAGCCGGGTGTGGTCGCCGGGAGCCCAGTGCAGAAAGTTCGGGCTCTTTTCCTGCATGGCAGCAATGCTCTCGCCCTGGCTCTCGTTGAAGATGGCCGGGTCGGCCACGCCCAGAATGGTGCGGCCCCGGAGCATGGGGTCGTTCTCTTCTGCTTCCCGGATCATCCTTGCCTGCTTCACAGGGTCAGCCTTGATGCCCTCGTTGGGGGTTCCGGTGCAGCCGTACAGCTCCCGGATGCGGTAAAGCCTGCCCTCTTCGTCCGCCGCATACCACCCCACGGAAAAGGGCTTCGAGTAGCCGAAATCGTACCCCCGCCAGATCTTCCAGTGTCCCGGGATGCGGAACGGGCGGATCACATGTGTCCACCGCTGGTCGTCGTAGTGGGCCGGGTCGTTCTTCCACTCGGTGAACACCTGCCCGGTAAAGCTGTCCCAGTCGCCGTAGAGCAGGGCTTTCTTCTCCGCTTCCGGCAGCGCAGCCAGCGTGCCCAGGTATCCCGGGTCATTTTCCAGCAGGGCCGCGTTGTCAAACACGGTGCTGGGGATAAAGATGCGGGTCCGCCGCTGCACGATTTCCCGTCCGTCCGGAGCCCTGGCCTTTACCATCTGTACCATCCGGGTGCCGGGCGGGGCCGGGCTGACGAACCTTGCCTTCACCCATCCGTGGCCGATGCCGCCGGGGTTGGCCGTGGCCCGGGTGTAAACCCGGGTATCGGGGCCGTTGGGACGGTTTCGGCTCAGCAGGTAGCTGTACTCTTCCCAGGTGAAATGGGTCAGCTCGTCAAAGCCGATAAAGTCGTAGGCCTGGCCCTGATAGTTGTACTTGTCCTGGGCGTGGTTCAGGCTGCCAAAATAGATCTTTGCACCGCTGGGAAAGGTCCAGCAGTGGGTGCTGCTGTTGTACCGGGCTTTGGGGAAAACCGGCTTGTAATACCGCATGGTCTTGTCAATGAGCTCCCGCAGCTGGGGAAACGTCTTTCGGATGATGAGCCCCCGGTAGTGTGGGATCTCCACCTGCCGCAGGGCCTCGATCACCAGCGCATCGCTCTTGCCGCCTCCTGCGGCCCCGCCATACAGCACTTCGTTCTCGGTGCGCTGCATGAACCGTGCCTGGGCAGGCTGCGGCGACCAGATCACCGGTCTGCCGTCACGCATCCTTTGTGCCGCCATCCACTTCCACCTCCTGCTGGCCGTCCGTCTCACTGGCTGCCGCGATCTCCACCATCGGCGGACCGCTCTCGCTGTCGGTGTTCTCCGCCGGGACCATGGCAGCAGCCTTTTCGGCCACTTCCATCAGCACCTTGGCCACACCGGCCGCGTTCTTGTCGCTCATCACCCGGCCCTCGTACCGCTCCAGTTCGGCGTTCAGCCGCCTGCGTTCCGTGTCATCCAGCTGCCTGTCATAGCTGCCCGGGCTGGCATACACCACAAGGCCGGTCTCGGTGGCATCCGCCAGCTCCTCCGGGTCATCCTTCAGCAGGGTGCCCACGGCAAAGTCCCGGGCCCGGGTGTCCTCGTCCAAACGCCGGTGCAGCCTCTCCGTGATCTGCGCCGCCCGTTGGCTCTCAGCGGCCCGGCCCTGCAAAAAGGTCACCTGTGCCCGCACCCCCAGGCTTGCCCGGATGGCGATCTCCCGCGCGGCTTCCTGCCGGGCCTTTGCAAAGGCATCACTGCGGCCTGCCTCCTCGCTCATCCAGCTGCGGATGGTGCTCTCCGGCACGCCGTACTTCTTCGCCACAGCGCAGACGGAGTTGGAGCCCAGCATGGCCATCACCACCTCGGCCCGGAACGCCGCCGGGTATTTCTTTCCCCGCTGTTTCCCCTTCACGGTATTCTTGCAGTACGCCCGCTTTTTCGCCAACTCTCTCACCTGCCTTTGCAAATAGCCTATCACGTCTCGCCCGCTCAAAATACCCCGGACATTTGCCCGCCGGGCAGCAGCCCTGCATCCGCTGCACACACTGCCACGGTGCTCAGGGCTTCCAGCTCTTTGGTGTAGTAGGTCGTCCGCCCCACATACAGCCGGGCGATCACCTTTTCCTCGGGCAGACCTTGCAGGTAGCGCAGCCGCAGCAGCTGGGCGCATACCGGGTCATTGCGGTCGTACCAGGCCAGCACCGCCCCGATCACCTGAGCCCAGGCAGCACAAACAGACCCCTCGCCATATCGGCGCAGAGCCTGCCGGGTCGCTTTCTTCTGCTCTTTTGTCACCGCTCCACCTTCTTTTCGCATGGGTATAACGCGCAAAATACCGGTGTTTTATCTGTCAGGTGCGAAGAATCGCAGCCTCCCTCCGACGCAGGATCACATAGCATTGTGGTTCCAGCCGTTCCCAGCCGGTTCCTTCCCGCTTCGGGCTCTCATGCAGCCCGCCGGGCTCCAGCACGATGCACTTTTCCATCTTCCAGCCGGGAAACCGCTGCTCCCACCACTTGGCATCGTTCTGCTTTTCCCCGCAGGCGGCCCGCAGCTGTTTCCGGCTCCATCTCCCATCGTTGGGGGCCTGCTCAATGGCCGGGCGCAGGTTGGCCGTTTCCACCCACAGCCGCTCCTTGTGGCCGTAGAGGTAGCCCACCGTGCCGTATTCGCCCTGCCCACTCTTGCCCAGCAGCTTTTTCATGTCGATCCGATCCACGTTCATGGTTCCCAGCGGCTCAAACTCGTTGGAGCCGGGGATACGCCGCCGCCACAGATCCTCCAGCATCTCCCGCCACTCCCGTCGCCGGGCCGCAGTCAGGCCCGGGCATTCCGCAAAACCGTGCATGTGCAGCCGTCCTGCTTCTCCCTTGCGCACCGCCACCAGCATCAGGCGGATGTCCTCCCGCCTTGCCCCGAACCGCTTGCAGGTGGCCGCCATCACCCGCCGCTTGTAGTTCTCCACGTCTCTCCGGCAGGCCAGAATATCCTCCGGCAGAAATGGATCCTCGTATGTACCGGTCAGGAACATTCCCGCCGGACTGAAATTGGTCAGCGCCTTTCTCTGGCGCTTGCGCAGGGAATCCATTTTGTTCTTCGCCTTCTGCCCCTCGCTGGATTCCTTCCGCTTCTTGCCCCGGCCCCGGTGTTCCTGGGGGATGATGGAGAACACTCCGACTGCCATGTAGTCATCCCCGCACTGGTATTTTTTCTCTCGGATGTAGTTACAGCGCATCCCGGTGCCCTCCTGCTGGCTTTCACTTTCTGCTGATAGTCTCTTTCCCGTGACCCCACCGTCACAGAAATAACGGGTATACTAGCTCCCCAAAGAGGGCCCTTCCCCCTCTTTCTTTATAAAGGTATTATGAAACGTAACGGATACGGTGGACGTGTCAGGTCCATCGTATCCGTTGCTCTTCATAATAGATTAAGGTGTTTAAGGCGTGGCGGGCTTTCCTTTTTCCGCCCAGTATCCGTAGGTCAGTTCCGGCTTTCCAATTTTCCGGGCCTTCTCGTTGTAGATCATCAGATCGTGCACGTCGTAGGCCAGGGGGCTTGGGTCGAGCACGCCGCCAATGGGCTTGCGCTTCACCTTTACCGGCTGATCCGACCGCTTTATGGGGTGCCTGATCCGTTTCTGGCACAGCTCCATCTCCATCCGCGTAACGCCGCCGGGCTTGTACACGCCGCCCCGCTTGCGGTAGCACTCGTGCACTGTGCCCTCGCTGCCAAACAATCCCTTGTCCTTCAGCTCTGCCGCCGTGCCCTTGCCCAGCAGGGTGCCGTCCGCACCGTAGCAGCTGTACACCCGCACCATCCGGGTCTCGGCCCGCTCGTCCGCGCTCAGGCCCTCTGCCCGGGCCCTCTCCACCCGGTCGTCCTTTGTGCTCTTCCGCTCCATTTTCCATCGGTAGTTCTTCGGGCTGGGGTTTTTGCACTTTTCCAGATTATTCCAAACGCTGCTCAGCTTGTTCACATCTGGAAAATATCCCTGCTCCACCAGCTCCACGCTGGTGCCCTTGGCCACCACCTCGCCGGTGTCCCAGTCCATCAGGGTGTATACCCATCTGCATCCACTCTGCATCTTATAATCTCCTCCTTCCCGCCGGAGCCATGGCCGCTGCCATGGCATCCGCACATTTCTGCCGGACACTCTCTTCGTTCAGCACATTCAGGCTCTGGCGGCAGGCATTGCGGCCCGCTGCCATCATCACAGCCCGCTTCAGAAACTCCGTTTCCTGCTCCTTATAGCTTCGGCTCAGGGTCTGCACTGTCTTTTCATCGTCCACGTTCTCCACCACGATGTCCTCAGTCTGCAAGGCATCGCAGGCGCAGCGCCGCAGCTTTTCCATGGCCACGTCCAGCCCGTCCGTCTTGCCCCACTCATTCAGCTGCTCGTAGTTGTGGCGCATCTCTGCATACAGCCGGTTCAGCCGTTCGGCTCCAAACCCCAGCTCCTGCACACAGGCCAGCGCCATCAGCTGCCAGGCCATGGTCGCCGCCCGGTCGCCCACCATTTTCAGCTGCTGCTCCCGCCGGGTGCGGGGTGTCCGCAACGCAGGCACCCGGAATTCCGTCGGCGCGCCCTTGGGGATCGCCTCCGCCCGCAGCCGCCGGGCCTTCTCCGTCTGGGGCATCCCGTTCTTGTCCGGCTGCATCACCACAGCCAGGCTCTGGCTGCCCAGCAGCTCCTTCCGTCTGGTGATCCGGTCAAGCCGGGTGCGGCCCAGCCCCCACAGCTCATGTAAGGCGATCTGCCCGCACCAGCAGGTCAGCTGCACCACGCTGTCCTGGGTCAGGTCCATCTCTGCCGAAAGGCTCATCTTTGTTTTCATGGTAACTTCTCCGTTCTTCATATTCCCCGCACGCCCGGTTCCGGCCTGCACATGCCAGGCACCGGCTCCGGGTGATCTCAAATACATGTACACACTGGGTCTTATCCATCAGGGTTCCCCGGTCTCGGCCATCATGGCGGTCAGGTCGCCCAGCATCCCGCTCACCGTGCGGGAAAGAACGTTGATTGCATCCTCCTGCAGGTCGCCGGGCAGGGCACGCACGGCAAAGCCCGCGTTCACCATCTCGTCCTTCAACCGGGTGTTGATCCGGCTCACCTCCGCCCAGAGCTTTGCCTCGTCCGGGGTCATCTTCCGCCGCCCGGGCCGCACAACGCCCTTGATCATGGCCGTCAGCTCGTGGAACTCCTCGTCGGTCAGGCTCCTGTCGTTCCCGGCCTCGGCAATGGCCCGCGCCCGGTCGCTGGGCGTTCCCGTCCGCAGGATGTTCTTGTAATCTTCCAGCGTCATTTCTGCTTGTCCTCCATCGCCCGTTTCATCAGCTCTTCCATAAAAGCAGCTTCTTTCCCCTCAAAATGGCCCGTCACCGGTTTATGGCTCAGTGCCAACCGCATTTCCAGTTCAGCGACCTTTGCAAAAGTCCAAACGGTCTCCTCTTTCTGGGCGTTGTTCAAGTCACTGGGCACGCTGCTGACAACAAAACTTACTGCCGACTGCATGATCACCCGTGTAACATCCGCTGCACTCTCGCCATCCTCAATGCTCAGACCGCTATCGTTTCCATTTCTGTAAATCGTGATTTTCATCCTTACCCCGCCTTTCTGCCGCAGACGGCTTTCTTCACCGTGTTCTCCGGCACCTTGTGGATCTTCTGCGGCTCCTTCCGCTGTTCCGCCACCAGGCCCAGCCCGGCCAGCGCCAGGGCTGCACACCCCAGCACGATGGCCAGCAGCGTGTAGCCCAGCATTGCCCAGCCGTCGGCCGCGTTCTCAATGGCCCCGCCGCAGCCTGCTGCAGCCAGTCCCAGCACAATGGCACCGGCGCTCAGCACGCTGCCCGTGATCTTCTTTTTCATTTGCAAATCCTCCAACTCTGTGTTAAACTTCTGGTGATGTGTTGTCAAACCATCACCCTGGTTGGCTCGTCGGTGTTCCCGCACCGGCGGGCCTTTTTGCTTTTCTCGCATCTCTGGCCGCCTTCCATTCCTGAAATGCAGCCTCATTCTCTGGTTTTGAGTAAAAATCCTGTGTGATGTGCAGCAATTCAATAATTTGCCAGTGCTCAAAGGGCAGTTTCTGCTTTCGGCCCATGGCAGCACCTCACAGCCACTCGGCGCAGATGGTCTCCACCACAGGCTTTGCAAAGCCGATCAGTTCATCGCCGCGCTTTGCGGCCACGACTGCCGGGCCCACCAGCTCTGCCGCCGTCATCTCACTGGCGCGCTGGTTCGTCAGGGGGCGCTCCTTCATCAGCCCTTCCTCGTTCACCAGCAGCAGAATGCCGTCCACGTTCTTCTCCCGCGCCCACTCGGCGCTCAGCAAGGCGGGCACCGGCTCGATCGGCCCGCCCACCAGCTTCTGCAGGGTCTCCAGCTTCATGCTGTCACCATCATCACACTTCATGTTGAATGCCCGGTTCTTCGCCGGGATCACGATCATATAACGGTCCATCTTAGCCCTCCCTCGCTGCCTCTTCTACGCTGACTGTGTCCATGCAAAAATGCAGCTCCCGCAGCACATCGTTCTGGGTTTTCTCGTCTACGCCGGCACTTTTCATCGCCATCCGGCAGTAGCCCCTACAGGCTGCATTGCTCCACGGGCCATTGATGTCCTTGATGGCCGCCATAATTTCTTCGTATCCCATGCTTTTCTTCCTTTCATTCGCTCTTTTTCGGGTCGGTGGGCTGGGTACGGCGCTGGCAAAAGAGATATTCCATCCTCAGCCCCGGGAAAAGGACGTTCCGAACCTTTTCAGCTTCCGGATATGTAAAATCCGTCTCCCCGTTGATCTTGTTCCGGGCGGTTTTCTCTGAGCATCCAATCGCGCTCATAATGTCTTTTACCGTTAGGCCGTTCCGTTGCATCTCAGCTTTCAAATTGTCCATTGCAAATCCTCCGTTTCATTTCGATTTTACCTTTAACGGTAATTTACGGCTTGATTGTACATCCATTAAAGGTAAAAGTCAACCCTCTTTCAGAATATTTTTATCTTATTCGGTAATTTATTATTGACGGGGCAGTTTCTTTTTCTTATAATAGGGTTAAAGATTCAGAAAGGAGATTTTTACCATGTGGCTCGACAACTTAAACCGTATTAAAAAGAACAGCGGTATGACGATTGAGCAGATTTCAGAAGCATCTGGTGTGCCTAAAGGCACCTTGAACAAACTTTTTGCAGGCCAGACAAAAGATCCTCAGTTGTCCACCGTTTCCGCCGTGGTTCACTGCATGGGGTATACTCTCGATGATTTGTCTGATGATACCGTAAGCGGTAAAATCCAGCTTACCCCCGCCCAGACTGCCCTGCTGGACAACTTCGACCAACTGAACGAAGAGGGCCAGACCAAGGCACTGGACTATGTAGAGGATCTGGTTCTCACCGGACGTTATAAAAAAGCTGCTGCGCATGGCGTGGCTGCAAAGGAAGCATAAAAAATAACCGCCTTGGTCTGGACCAAAGCGGTTAAGTCGTATATGATGGAGGAATCACACATGAAAAAGATATTTCTTTCTGTTGCCCTTTCCATTACAATTTTTCTCATACTTCTAACTGGATGCAGCGGTGACGGTCCTTCAGGAACTATATCTGGCGGTGACTGGACCCCGGGTCAAACATCCGTCAAGCTTTTAGGTGGTTCCTGGTATTCTGAAAACGGCCATGTTTATGTTTTTTACAGTGCTGAAGCAACGAACAAAAGTTCCAAAACCTTTGATGGTTCTACAATAAATGTCAATTGTTTGGACGAAGAGGGCCACGGACTATATTCTTCGCCCAGCTATATTGTCGCTATTGCTGCCGGCGATACAATACGATATTCTAATTCCTTCGACTACATAGGACGCATTCCGACATCACTTGATTTGCGCTTTACAGATAATCCAGCCATGTATTCTGATGACAAGGTTTCTCAGCGTTCAGACTTTGTAGTCAGCGATATTCATTCATCAAGTAGCAATGCGTTCTATACCATTTCCGGCACAGTTATAAACAATAGTTTCAAAAAGCAGAGTGTTCAGGTATCTGCGATTTTCAAACAGGACGGTAAAATCGTGGGCGGAAAATTCAGTTATTCCGACCCTATTGAAGTTGGAAAGTCCGGCTCGTTCACTATTTATCTGCCTCACACTTTTGAAAATTGCGATTTATATGAAGTCGTAGCAACCGCTTACTAATAAAAACAACCCCGCCAGTGCGACAACACCAGCGGGGTTCCTCATAAGAAAACATTCCACCGTCTTCCTTTGTGAGGAGGTGCGGCCGGGGACTTTACAACCCGGTCTGCACTTTTATTGTAGCATGATCCCCCTCAGAACACAATCCGGCAAAAAAGAATCCCCGGCAGCTCTGTACGATAGAGCCGCCGGGGCCAGATGGGGAATCTGTCTGTCGGAGAATAATCATAAGAAAACACGCCTGCTGAGCAATTTCATTGTACCATGATCCTGCTCAGCGCACAAGGAGCAATCATGGCAAGAAAAAAGAAAGTATCTCCCGGGAACCGTCTGGTTGCCTACTACCGTTACAGCGGCGGTTCCCAGCAGACCGAGCAGAGCATCGAGGGCCAGCGCCGGGACTGCGAAGCCTACGCCCGGCAGCATGGCTTGACAATCGTGCATGAATACATTGACCGGCACATTTCGGGCCGTGGTGTTGAATCCAGGCTGGCTTTTCAGCAGATGATCGCAGATAGCAGCAAACATCTGTTCGATCTCGTGATCTGCTGGAAAACTGACCGTTTTGCCCGCAATCGCTATGATAGTGCGGTCTACAAAAAGAGGCTGCGAGATAACGGAGTTCGTATTCTTTATGCAGCCGAAAGCTCTGTGGAAGGACCAGAGGGCATTATTTTGGAAGGTCTGATGGAATCCCTGGCCGAATACTATTCCGCTGAGCTGGCTCAAAAGATGCGGCGTGGTATGCGGGAATCCGCACTCAAGGGGAAGGCAATCAATCCTAACCGCCCCCTGGGGCTTACCACAGATGAACACAAGCGTTTTATTATTGACGAGAAAAATGCCCCCACTATCCGGTTCATCTTTGAGCATTATGCGGCCGGAGAGAGCAGCGCTTCCATCGTGGATCAGCTGAACGCTGCTGGGCTCCGTACCAGTAAGGGCAATTCTTTCAACAAATGCAGCATTCCTCGCATCATCCAGAATGAAGCCTATCATGGTGTCTATATCTGCAAAGCCTACGATGTCCGTATTGATGGGGCAATCCCCGCCATCATCGACGATGATTTATGGAAGAGGGCGCAGAAAATGCTCACGCTCAATAAACAGCACCGTGCACCACATAGTTCCCATGCTGATTACTTGCTCTCTGGCAAGCTTTTCTGCGGTTGCTGCCACAGTCTGATGCGGGGTATCTCCGGCCACAACTGCCGCAACGATGTTTACTATTACTATGCTTGCGGGAATAAAGCTGATGGCGGTACCTGCAAAAAGAAAAACATCCCAAAAGATGTTGCCGAGAATCTTGTGGTCAATGCCATCTGTGAAAATATCCTTCGTCCAGACACTCTTGAAGATCTGGCCGACGCTATTGCCGCTGCACAGCAGGCAGAAGTCAACCAGCCCGATCCAGAGCGTGCAATGTTAGAGCAAAACCTGGCTGATGTGCACCGAAAAATCAACAATATCATTGAATCCATTGAAAACGGTACTGCCAGCTCTCGTCTGTCCGCCCGCCTTGCTGACTTGGAGCAGCAGGAAAGCACCCTCAACTATCAATTAGAATCCCTGAAAGAAGTTCATCCACCCGTTCTGGATCGTGAGCGCATCCTCTTCCTATTGGAGCAGTTCCTTATCTCTCCCAATGAACGTACCGAGGATTATAACCGCAGGATCATTGATACCTTTGTAAATCGCATCGAGATCACAGACACGGAAATGCTTATTTATTTTAATCTTTCCGAAGCGTCTGCTTCCGAAAAACAAAAAAATTCCCAGCCGAACAGTTGTTCGACTGGGAATCATCTGGTCCACCTTGCACATCAACAAGCGAACTATTCCCTTTATGCGGCTTCCGGCTACTTTTCACTGGTTGAACACCAATTTTCGGCCCGTTTGTGGCGCACCGCATAATCTGTAATTATTTTGTAATCTTTGCGCAAACAAAAAATGCCCCGCCAGCAATCCGTCAGGATGCCAGCGGGGCATTGCTTTACTTAGTGGAGATACCTTGCCAATTCAGATGCAACAAAGTCTGCGATCAATGCCGCAATGACCGCCCACCAGAGTTTGTTTCCAAATACTCCGGGGGCTTTTTCCAGCGCGGTCAAGCGGTCGTCCTGCTTCTTGTTCTGTGCCGTCACAACTTCAAGGCTCCGGTTTGTGGTTTCGAGTTGCTGGATGGTCAACTTGATATTGGTGTTCATGCCGTTTACTGCATCGGTCAGCTTCCCCAGCTCGTCCAGCCGGTGGGTGTTGCTCTGTGCACGGTTTTCGACCGCTGTCAGGCGATGTTCCAGTTCCTCGTCAGTCATTACGCTTGTTCTCCCCCACGTTACCGAAATGGGCCACAGTAGTGGTTTCTGCGGATTTCTTTTCCATGTAATCTTCGAGCTTCTTCTTGGTGAAGTTGAACACGATCTGCACGATCCAGTCCAGCGTCCGCTCATTGATCGCCCAGTCCAGCCAGTCGGGGGTATACCCACGCAGTACGGCAATGACGTGAGCTTTCTTTTCTGCGCCCGCGCCGCTACCGAACTTTTCTTCTGCATTGACGATCCACTTGTACACGGTCTTTGCGACAACAAGGCCATAGCCCAGACGTACCGCCGCCAGTGCCGTGACCACAAGGCCGACCACCATAAAGATGACAGCCAGCCATTCAGGGAATGCCATCAGAAAAACTTTCAGAATGTTCTCCATACTGTTTTCCTCCTACTCTTAACCAACCCAACGGCTCTTTGCCGCGCGGGTGTCGATATGTACCCAGCCGTGAGTACGGTCGGCGCGTCCTTCCTTCGGGTAGCGGCCAATGCCGCCGCGGTTCGGCAGCAGGGTCTCGGCATATGCCGCAATCTGCTCCACCGTCACGCCGGAAATCCAGATGTCAGCAGCCTTGCCGTAAAGATGCTGAGAGAACTTCGCAGCATTCTTGATCGTGGCATTCTTGCTGGCCGTTCTGAAACCGCTGGTGATGTTCACCGGCTTCCCGAAGTGATTGCGGATTTTCTGAAGGATTTCCACCAGCTCCGAATCAATAAAGATCGGGTCGGTGTTATCCGAACAGCGGAACTCCCGCACCTTGAAGGACGGAGAGAGGTTCTTCTCGCCGTCCTTCGCCCACGAATACGCGTTAATCGCCATTGTCGTTTTCTCCTTTCTGGCTCAATGCCATTTTGCAGCCGCTCGACCCACACTCAGCCACCAGCACGGCAAATTCGCCGCGCTCTGCGGTCGTGTCCACACCACTGGTTTCTAGCCGGGTCAACAGCTTCTCACACAGCTCAGGCCACGTCATAGTCGTCACCGGTGATGCGCTTGTAATCCTCGGCGGTGATCTCGCCCTTGTTTACGCGCCCGGCCAGAACTTTCTTGACACCGGCGCGGCGGGATACGGGCATCTCTGCCCAAGTCTTAGTGCCTGCAATCAGGCGGTTTGCCCAGATAATGTTCATGGTGATACCTCCTTATTCCTTGTTCAGCGCTGCGTCCAGTTCGCACAGCGCGGTTTCGATGGCGGCCAAACGCTCCTCGTTGGCCGCGTCCTGTTCGCACATTGCGTCCTCGACCTCGGCCACGCGGTCAGGCAGGCCGTCTTTCTCGGCCTGCTTCTTGGCTGCGGCTTCCTTCTCCTGCCGGGTGGGCAGATCGTGTTTCGTCCAGTTCAGTGCCATTTTTATACCTCCTTACTGGAATGCGCCGGAGACGGCTTCGATGTAGCCGCCCTCGCCGGATTCGCCGCGCTCCACGCTGACGCGGAAGTTAAACGCCGCGCCGTTGGTGGCGGTCTTATTCTCAAAGACGATGTTCACGCCTTTTTTTTCCTCGGTCGTGGCATCCTGCCAGACCGGGGAGCTGTCGAGTGCGTTGTTGGTCACTTCGGCTTTGAACTTCGCATCATCGGGGATGGAGCCGGTCACCTGAAGCACGGCAACGGTGATGTCGCCCTCCACGGTCAGAGGTTCGGCCAGCGTCACACTTGCGGCGTGGACGGCCTTGGTGAAGGTTGCGGACGCGCTGGTGGTCTCCTTGCCGTCGCTCACCTCAACCGTCAGGGTGTGGCGGCCATTCAGGACGCGCTGGAACCCTGCGGCATCGGCGGCCTGCTCAAAGGTCATGGCCGTGCCGCTGGCAACGCCGGTGCGGGTCTTGGTGGTCTTACCGTCCAGCTTTTCGGTGACGGTCAGGGTGTCGCTGTCGGCATCGATGACGGTATACTTCCATGCAAAGGCCGTGTTCTTCTCGCCAAGAGCTGCGCCGTCCGTGCTGACGGTAGGTGCAGTGTTGACACTGACCGTGCCGTCGTCAGAGACCACGAGTGTAGAGGGAAGAATGAAAGCGGGGCGAACACCATAGGAGTTGCCGTACCAGTAGTTGCGGTAGGAGCCATCGGTGTTGACGCGCCAGACGTAGTAGTAATCGCTGGTGTACGGAGAGCGCAGCCACCAAATGGCAGCGGAGCTGCCATTGTATGCAATACGCTTGCTGTTACCGCCGGAGCTGTTGCCAAAGTATGCCAGCCTCACACCGTCCTTCGGGAAATAGCCGTTGTCGCTGGTCGTCCAGCCAACCTCATAACCAGACAGCAGGAACACTTTGGTGCTCAGGCCGTTGGAGCCGGTGGCAAGGCTGCCGCCGGAACCAGTGCCGTTCTGGTACGGAATCTTTACCTGTTTGATGGCGTTGCGGATGTCACCATCAATCAGGTTGAAGAACGTACTGTTCAGGTAGCTGTGAATGCTGGAATCCTTGTAGGAGTTATTGTTGCTGCTGAACGTGGACGTGGTGTAGATGTCCTTCATCAGAAGCCAAGTACCGTCGCAGCTGGCATCATAGGTGCCGGTGTTCGGGTTGCCCTGCTGCACAACAATAAAATCTTTGGACGCGCCGTTGACTTTGATTTTGACAATGCTGCCAACGGCTTTCGTGCCCAGTTTTACGTTTGCCATTGTTACCTCCTTGTTTTCGTTCAGGCCCACGGCATGATCTCCGCGGGCCGCGTGTTCTGCGATACAGAGAGGGACAGGGCTTTGTGCTGCTTCTTGTAGATACAGCGGCATTGCCTCGCCCGCCGTCTGTCACGCGCGAGTTTGTTCGAGTTGATTTTTCGATGGATAGGGATTTTACAGTCAAGCAATTTTTCGAGCCGGTCAGCGTACTTGCGGCGTAAAGAGTAAGTATCACCATGGGCGGCATGGGCATCCCACGCATCAAAGCTCCGCAGGATTTCCTGCTTGGTCACTTCGCCTGCGGGGTATGCCGTCTCCCAATATCTGATCTTGTTCTTCATCCGCTTGGAGCTATCCCGGCGCAGCTTTTGGATGACCGCGCCGGTGTCGGTCAGGTAGCTATGGAATCCCAGAAAATCAATACCGTTCCGCAGCGGGAAAATGGCGGTTTTCTGGTTCAGCTCAAGGCCGTAACTGTCCATGAGCGCCCGAACATCCCGGAGAATGCACTGCAATTTCTTCTTGTCCGAACAGATGATGTAGAAATCATCCATGTATCGGCCATAGTATTTGATGCGGTACTTTTCTTTGATGATGTGGTCGAACTCGTCCAAAAACATGAGGGCGAAAAGCTGGCTCGTCTGGTAGCCCAGCGGCAAGCCGTCCTCCATCACGTCGATGTAGATGCAAAGCAGCTCATAGACACGCGGGTCAACGCCGCGCTTGTCCAGCACGGCTTTGAGCTTGCGTTTTAGCTTCCGGTGGTCGATGCTGGCGAAGAAATGCCGCACGTCGCCTTTCAGCACCCAGCCGTCCGCGCCGTGGCCCTCACGGCAGTAATAGTCCACCATGTGGGTTTTCAGGCGCATCAGGCCGTCGTCTGTGCCTTTTCCGGTCTGGCTGGCGTGGCTGTCCCGGATAAAGCTCTTTGTCAGGGCATCATACAGGATGTTATCGACCAGAGCGTGCAGCACCACCTTGTCCACAAATGCGGGGGCGTGTACCATGCGGCGCTTCGGCTCGTAGACGGCAAAGACCTCAAACTTACTTGGCACATAGCGTATCTGCTGCCGAATGCTCCCGTCTGGCTGCCGCACATTGCAGACAGCCAGCTTACGGGAGAGCTTTTCCGTGCAGGCCAGCGCCTGCGCCTCGTACTCGATTGTTTTGCTTTTACTGCGCTTTCCCTTCCGGGCTTCAAGGTAGGCTTTGTAAAGCACCTCAAAGCTGCACAGTTCTTCGTATGTCAAAATGACCCTCCGCTGGTTCGCGTTACGGTAGTGGGCTGCATCCGGCAGGGATGGCCCACCTCAGCGGGATGTATTTATCACTTGCCTGCATCGGCAAGCGACAGGATGCGGTTTCCTTTGATGGGCGCACTGCTTTCAGCTTATGCCTACTCGTCACACGGTTCCATCAGAGCGGGGCGAACACCATAGGAGTTGTTGTACCAGTTGTTGTTGTTGGAGCCATCGGTGTTGACGTTCCAGACGTTGTTGTTATTGTTGGTGTTCGGAGAGCGCAGCCACCAAATGGCAGCGTCAGACAAACAAACCGCACCCTTTATGCAAAGCGGTTGCCCGCTGTGCGTTTACGGTTCCGGGTAAAGGACGGCTTTCAGGGCGGCAGCCTGTTCGGTCAGCCGTTTCCGTTCCGCTTCTGCCCGGAGTTTTTCGGCACGTCCGCGTTCCGACGTGAGCCACTTCATCGCCGGGTATTTTACGTCCGTGACCTTCTTTGTCCAGATACCGGCTTTCTTCGCACTGATGATACCTTCCTCCGTGCAGATGGTCAGGTATTCCAGTAGCAGAGAGCAGCCGTCCACAACTGCGCCGATCTTCTCAACGCGCTTGTCGTAGTCGGTCTGGAAATTGACGTTGTTCGCCGCGTGTGCATCCAGCAGGATTTGCCGAGCAGTCAGCCGGATGCCCTCACCGTACAGACGGAAAGTGCTTTTGGAAAAGCCCTCCCTGTCCCGTGTGTCGAGTGCATGGACGGCAGTGCCGCACACCTTCTGGATGTCGCGCACATCTTCGAGCGCCGCGACTTTCTGGATGATCTTCCGGGCATCGCTCCGGCTGATGTCGTCGGTGACAATGCGGGTTGCCCTCTGGGTGTACCGCAGCAGCTCCCGCGCATTCGCGCCGACCTTGAACGTTTCAGCCATCGTCAGAACTCCACCCTTGCCTGCTCGGCATTCCACGCGCCGGTCACGGTCAGGCCGTCCAGACTGCCGAACGTGGCAGAAAACGGGTTTTTCGTGACGTTCGTGCCGAACTTCAGCTCAATGGCCTTGATGCTGGCGTTCATAGCTGCCACACTGGCACGGATGTCGCTGTGGGCGTTCTCCGCACCGTTGTGAGCGTCCACGGCTGCGCTGATGCGCTGGTCGGTCTCGGCCTTTTTGTAGCCGTCCACTTCCCACCGCTGGCTCTCGGTCAGGTGGCCGTCTGCATCCAGCGTGGCAATGCCGCCCGGAATGCCGATCTGGTCAGTGCGGACAACATCTTCATCCGGCGCCTTGCCGGGGCCTGCGTTAAAAGAACCGTATGCCATTTAGGTTCCCCCTTCCTGTGCATCCGTGTATTTCACGGTGCTTGTAATGTGATACTGTGCAGAAATTTTCTCGGTCGGAGCTTTGGCGGCCCTCAGCCGCAGCTTTCCTTCGAGGCTTTCGGTCGCAATAAAGCCCACCGCACCCGCCACATCGTAAAATTCCGGCAGTACCGTAACATCCACAATGTCGGTAGCCAACAGGCCCGCAATGGGGATGTCACAATAAAAATAGCCGGGGGAGGAATCATCCTCGCCCCAGCCATCGACCGGAATCGTAAAAGACACCGCAGCCGTGACATCCTGCTTTTCGTGCAGGATGTCATCGGTTTCCTCGAATCCGTTTGCCGTTGCTTCGGAAAGGTCTCCGAGTGCGGTGTTGCACTGCTTGATGTGGCTGCAAAGCGCGGCAAGCCCTGTGCCCAAAAGCGTTTTGATCTTCGCTTTTGCCATAGAGCTTACCTCCTCATGTCTTAGTCAGCCAGCAGAGCGGCGATCTCCTCTGCGGAGAAGTCCTCCACATCCTCGTCGTGCAGAACATTCTCCGGCTCGGTGTACACGACGACTTCCTTGCCGTCAATGTTCACATTGCCGTTGGTGGAGCTGGCTGCGGTCTTGGTGGCACCCTCAGAGACACCGGCCAGCTTTTCGCCCTCGGCATCGGTCATCAGGCGCTTGCCAGCCTCGGCGGCCACAAAGTCGGCAGGCTTCTTGCCGCTGTCGGTCAGGTTGCCCTCGCCGTCCAGCGCAGCGAGGTTGCCGGTGGTAGCACCAGTGACCTTATCGGCCTTGCCGGAAATGTCCACTTCCTCAGGGGTGGGAACATACAGACCGTCGTCCTTCAGGGTCAGAGCGTTGCCCGCAGCAGCGGAAACATTGACCTTGACATCCACCTCATAGCCAGCGATGGTAACGGTGGTGGAAGCATCCTTGCCGACGGCCTTAGCCTTGTAGGTATCCACCAGCGCAGCCATGCTCAGGAAAGAGTAGGTGCAGGAGTCAGGATTCTCGCCCTTGACGGCCAGCACCATGACGGGCTTGCCGTCCAGCTTGGGGTCGGTAGCGCCGGGGTAGGTCGCAGCATCGAACTTGAACTTGGCCACGAAGGTGGTCTTGGTCTGGTCGAGGAACAGCTCAGAGGGGAAGTCAACGGAGAAAGCAGCAGTGCCGCTCTTGTCGGTAGAGGTGTAGAAGTTCACGGTGTTGCCGTCAACGCCAAGAGACTTGATAGCAGCGTTGGCTGCGGTCTGCACAGGGGTAAAGGCGTCCTTCTTGACGAAAGTCTTCTTGATCTCAGCGGTCAGGTTGCGGATGGTGGTCTTGGTAGAAATCTGCTTAGACATAATAGTGTCCTCCTAAAAATTATTTCAGCATATCAACGATTTCCTGCTGCGTTTCTTCCTCGTTCAGCAGGTCTTCGCTCGTCATAACGGTTTCTTTGCGGACAGTCAGCGCGTTTGCACTGTCAAAGTCAAGGCCTTCGCCAATGCGGACGGCAATAGCGCCGCTCGCGTCACGCTTCAAGCCCTGACCGATGCTTACGCTACCGGTTTCACCCGAACCACCTCCTTTCCCGAACAGGGTTACGGTCGCCTGAATGTCTGCTTCCGGGATGCGCTGAGAAAAGAATCTGATGAAACCATCATGCGTTTCGCACCCGTTCAGGACACCCGCTTTGGTCGTAGTATAGAAGCTGCCGGGAGATACAACGCCAACGGGTACAAGCTCACTGGTGCTGTCCGACAGTTCTGCATCATAAATGCACTGGTAGTAATCCATACCGCCAGCGTTTTCGTAATCATCCTCGTTGCGGGCGGGCTTCCACCCGTCAGCCGCAAGGGTGAGTTCGTAGGAGCCATAGTAGCCGCCTGTTCCGCCGTCCACCTGTTCCTTGATAAGAGCCTTGACCTGTTCTTCGCTTACAACGTCCCCGGATTCCTTGAGGGATTCCATGGCGTTGCCGACGGCGGCGGTGATGGCATCAGCGTGAGCGGAAGCATCTTTGTTGTGCTTCTCGACTTCTGCCTTGACCATTTTTGCGAGAGCCTGCATCTGCGGGTCAACGGTAATGCTGATATTGGCCTTGTTCGACACAGCAAGCAGCGCCGACAGCTCAATCTCAAAATCGCCGTTCACTTTCGTGGACGGGATCTCCACTCCGCGTGCATCCTGCATAATAAACAGGAGTGTTTCGGCATCGTCGTTCAGCCTGCCGTAAACGCCCACCTGATGCATGATGTACGTTTCATCCGCACCGGTGATCTGGATTTTTACCCGCCGAGCCGTCTCGCCGCCGCTTTCAACGGTTTCGATGTCCAGCAATTTCAGGTCATGTGTTTCGCCGCTTACCCCGGTTTCCCCCGAAAGGTCTGCGTCAGCCGTACCGGTGCCGCTCACAGCGCGGGTGATTACCAGCGCACCACCGGAGAGAGATTCCGACAGCAGGGCGGCACCGGCGGCGGTGTAGCTAGATTTTTCCCAACTCACGTTGTCTGTCCTCCAATAACAATGTTTATCGCCGTGCGTGACCGTTCAACGGTGCCCGCCGTAAAGGCTCGTGCTTTCACTGCCTTTGCTTCAACGGCACCGGGCAGCTCCACGGCAACCTGCATTTTCGATCTTCCGACCGCACCGGCAACATACGCCTTTGCGCCGATTTCCCGCGGCTTGATCCTACCGGGGACCTTTACGGTGCAGGATGTCGCCATGCCGCTGGGTGCGGCGGCGATGTAGGCGGGCGATCTTTCATGCGGTTCGATGGTGTAGATGATGTGCTCAAGGTGAGCAGTGCAGCGTTTTGTGTAGCCCAGCAGCTTTTCCATTTCTGCTGCGGTGTGATATGTTTCCTGATCGTCGGTGATGTCAACATACAGTTTCCAGAATCCCGGTGTCCCCCCATACGAGAACCATTCCTCAATTCTGGCTTTTTTGTAAATTGTCTCCACCTGTTCACGAACAGCCTTTACCGTTCCTGCATAACGCTGGATTTCAATTGCGGTTCTTACGAGCTTACGCTTCGTCTCAATATCGGCGGCAGAATCGTACCATTCGATTTTGAGATAGATTGCCATTTGATCCAGCATTCCCTCGCTACAGTTATCCACATCCGAGAACGTCATGCCCGTTGCCAGATATTCCAGCATCCGGCCTTGAAGTTCCCCGTATACTGCAGACAGCACCTTTGCCCACGGCTGTTCAGCAACGACCCGCGGCAGTCCATCTGCAATTCTCGCGTCCTGCAGCTTAATCATCCTCGACACCTCCGTAGATGATCGTCGGGGTTCCGCTCAGTTTTGGGATTTGCACTGTTGCTTTTTCCAAATCCGAACCGCCTTCGACTACCATGTAAACCGGTTGTCTAAGCTCTACTCGTTTTACGCCAGCGACACGCAAGCGATAAATCAATTCCATCGGGCTAATGTCCCTCCCGATGGAGCGCTGCCACTGCTGAAATTCCTCAACAGCTTTTGCAACGTTTTCCTGAACAATACTTGCGCCCTTCGCGTTGCCTGCTCCGATATAATAGGTAAAGTCAATTCCGTACTCTACTTCTTCCGGGGCCTTGCAGATTACCTGATCTGTCATGGGGCGTCGAGCTTCGTTCATCAGATATGCTTGCATTTCGCTCATATCCTTTTCACTCGGCATCCTTCCGCCCGTCAGCATGAAAAAGATATACACTGTGCAAGGCTGGCTCCGTGGACTGACTGCAATTGCATTTTCCACATCAGAGCGGAAGCTCATTGCCCAATACTCGTAGGCGTCTCGCGGCCCTGCGCAACTATACGTTGTCGGGGACAGCCAAATCCGCCGGGTCAAGCTATCGTCGCTTTCCGCGTCTGCGCCGCCGCTGGATGTATCCACATTCTCCACTGCCGCAACATAAGGAATGGCGTCTACCAGCGTATCGACAACGCCGATTGGAACGTCGTTTCCACTGGCTCCTACCACCTCGGCTTGCGCCAACACATCAACATAGGTCTCGCCAATGGCAATCTGTGCGTAGGCCGTTGTAGCAAAATAAATACCCGCGGCAGTTCTGACGCGGGTTCCATGTGGAATCATTACAACTGTTTTCTGTTCAGCCGAAAGATTAAATCGGATTGTCACCGTTGCATAGGTTGCCTCGTTCCGTTTCACGCCGAACGGAAGTCCCATATTATCCAGCGCTGCACCCGTCGCTGTTTTCAGCAATGCGCAGCGGGTTCTTTTTTCTGCAACCTGCAACACCATGTAATACAGTTCAGAAATACTTTTCAGCGTAAGAGTGATCGGGTCAGCACTGTGCAACGGCGGGGCCGTTCCATTTACCGCTTTGTAATTTCGGGTGTAAATTTCTGTCACCAGATTATTTACATCCTCAAGCGTCATATTATCCGTGACGCTATACTCCGGGATTTCGGCAAATTCAGCGATATTAGACAATGTTTATCACCACCTTCGGTCGAATGTTTCCCTGCTGGCTGTGGCTGGTTTCATAGCTTACTTCCAGCACTTGTGCCCTCGGTTCGTACTTCTTTGTCTTTCGGATGATTTCTGCCGTGAGCTTCGCTTCGGCAGCTTCGGCTGGTAGGCTCAGGCAGTCCGTGTTCAGACCAAACTCTCGGTCAAGTGCCTGTTCACCTTCTCGGCTCCCGTAAAGCGTCTTGAGACAGTTATATACATCCCGTTCTTCTGTGCTTTCGGACGGATTGATCTCTACATCAATATCGCCCAGTATCAGCTTTTCCAGCTCACCGCTCATGTGTACTCCTTTAGCGTCAAGGTCAGCTTTCCGCTTGTCAGTCCCCAGAACCGATGTACCGCGCCCCATTCATCCGCTACTTTTTCAAGCATAAACGGATTTTGAGAAACCGGCCTGTTGTTGATGATGAAGTAGTCTACTGCTCCGGCTTCGCACAAATCCATTAGGGCGTCAAAGACCTTTCGCGGATTTACTCCCAGCCTTGAACTAAGCGTAATGTTGAACTGATACTCTCGCAGGCCGGGACTTACATATTCGCTTTTATCTTTTCCGCCGATCACGCTGTGCGTCGCCCAGTTGCTCGACGTACTTCCACTGATGTTGTCCGGCGTAAGAACTCGCCAACTTGATACTGTAAACACCAGTCCAGCAAAGCTACCGATGCTGCCCCATGCCATAAAGAACACCCCCTCACTTTACCGGGACGCCGGTATTCCCCGAAACAGTATACGGGCCAGCTTTTGCCGACCCGTCATGTTCGTGCTTGTGATTCACAAGGCTTACGCCATTGATTTTGCAGTCGCCAGAGCCGCCCGAAATATTCACCGTTGCTCCTGTGATTTTCACCGTCGTTCCGGTAATTTCAATCGTTCCGCTCTGGCAAACCTTGACGGTCGAAGCCCCGACCTTGAAGGTCACGTCCCCACCAACAGTGAAGTCCAGATTTTTACCGATGGTCTCTTTTGCATTCCCGTCGATTTTTTCTTCATAGTCTCCGCTATCTCCATCGTATTGTTCAAAGGCTTTGCCCTTCTTATCGTTGTAGTCATACCGGTAACGTTGTTTCTTTCCACCGACCGGCTTGTTATCCTCATTCCAGAACGTTCCGATGCACGTTCCCATTTCCTGACTATCGGAATTGTGGAGAACGCAAACCATAGCACCGACAACCGGCATCCGGTACAGCGCATTTGAAACCACACAGATTTCATCGGTCACAGAACCGTCCCGATCTTCATATGCAACTTCAATTGTGCCATCCTCGTAATTCACTTTGGACACTGTGCCAATGCGAATGACGCTGCTCATCGTGTCACCCTCCCACTCTGCTTGCTGAGACCTTCGTCACAAAACCGCCGGATTTATTCATGGTGTGCCCTACACTGTCCATGTAATATTTTCCGTCGATTTTCCCATATCCTTCCACGTCAATACACTGCGTCGCGCAATATGTCAGGTTTCCCATAGTCGTAAAGGAAATGGTTGTAGCCGAATGGTTTTTGTTGTCGATAGCCGCCTGCAGCTGCCGTTTTGCGTCCGCTTCACTTGATGCATACTGGTTTAGCTTCAACATCCGGTCTGCCGTTCCGATTGTCACCTTGATATTCACTTTTTTCTTTTGGTTGGAATAAGTGAACTCGCCTCCGGTGTATGTTCCTGCCAGCGTTGTGTTCCAGCTCAACGAGCCGGGCACAATGTCAATCGGTTTTACCGTTGCTACCGAATCCTTTTTCTTGTACTTTTCACGGTCAAAAATCCAGATTTTGTTCCGGTATGTTTTGAGGATCAGCCCGTATGTGCTGCAAATTTTCTGCAAGAAAGAGCTGTCATTATCGTCCTGTTCTTTCAGAGCGACGCTGACATCCTCTGCATCCATCTTGCATTCCAAGCCGTACCGCCCAGCAATGGTTTCTGCAATGCGTTTGATGCTCGTGTTCTTCCAAACCTGCTCTCTATTTTTTTCATGAAAGCTCGTCCCGTTTGGCCGGGCGACCGCTCCAATCGTCAAAACATCCGGGCAGGCCGAAAAGCTCAGGTCATCAACTACCAGCGTTCCACAATCCAAAACGGTTCTGTCCCCCTGCACAATCCAGTTTGTCGTGCAGAGGGTCGGGTGCAGCACAGCTTCCTTGTCTGGCATCCACGAATTGATCCACTTGTGATCCATTGCGTTCACCTTAATGGAAAGGCTGTCGCTCGAATCCGAACCGCTATCGGTGTATGTGAAGTTTTCCACATCTTTGCGGATGTCGCTTGAAATATCCGTTCCGTCATATTCAAGCGTCAGGAACGCTTGACGCGGCGTAATCATCCTTCACACCTCACCTTTTCCAAGGCGGCAGACTTTCGTCTGTTTTCGCCTTAACTTCCACTTCCGGCGTGGCAAGCACCACCCCGGAATCAAACTTGTACACCTCGATATACTCTCGGTTGGCAGTCATCAGCACATCGGCTTTCAGCTCGTCACCGTAGACAGTTTTTGCAATGCCATCCCAAGTGTCACCGCTCTTTGTCGTGTAAGACATCAGGCTACCTCCTTATGCATACCGGGTTCGATTGTTTTCTCGGTTGTATTTGTCCATAAAGGCTTTGAACTTTTCGTACTCGTCCTCCATAATCGAAGCAATCTTCTGGCGGTCTGCATCACCAGTGATTGTGATGTTCGGGGCAAATACAAACTGCGGAGAGCTTCCGCCGTTTCCGTCGGGTGCAGGTGTATTCTGATATGCGCTCACCGGGATTTCGGACAGCGTGCGCCCGGTATCCCTCGGCGGCAGCACATAAAGCGGCGTTCCGGTGTCTGTAAGAACGCCGTCCTGCCAGCTTGAAAGCACCGTTCCGCCGTTGTAGTTTTTGGCTGCTTCGGTCAGTGCAGTGGTTACAGGGCTGTCACTTCCGAGGTACTTGTTCAGCAGAAGCGGAGCAACATCAGCTGCAATGCTGGTCGCCGCCAGTGCAAGTGAAGCGTCACCAGACATTGAGTTGTTGGCGACCGTCCATAGCATCGACAAAGCGTCGCCGGTGGTTCGGATGCCATTGGAACGCAGTGCGTACTTACCGTATGCTTTGGAGAAATCAATCAGGTTGTCCAGTTTTTCCTTGCTTCCGTCGGTGAAACCGCCGTTTGCAAAATACCGTACACCCGCCGCACGAGTTGCATCCTCGCCAGACACTCCCAGCATCCGGCCTGCACGCACCCAGTTTTCGACGTTGCTATCGTGAACACTAGGCTTGAAGCTGATAACCGCCTCTGTTCCAGCTTCGCCTGCAATGCTGACACCGTGAGTAAAACCGCCGTTCGCAAAGGCAGGCATTGCAACTTCTTTCAGGTTGAAGCCGAATCGTTTTCCACCGAGGGCGGGCACCCAATCAGGCACCGTAAAAGACAATTTGTTCAACGTGCCGATGATTGCATTCGCAACCGTAATCGTCACCGATACAATGCCCTTTATCAACCCGACGATGCCCTGAATAACCGGTTCAATCACCGGCAGTAGTCCGTGGATCACATCGACGACGAGCTTGATTGCGTTTATCAGGGTTGTGCCAACCAGACTGATAATCATGCTTATCAGCGGCGACACTGCGGGGAACAATTCGTTTACAGCGAAGCTCATAATATCAGCCAGCAGCGGCTTAATATGATTCACTCCGAGGTCTACGATCTGTCCAATCAGCCCTTTCACCGATTCGATAATCGGTATCACTGCCCCGAAGGTGGTTCCCACGTCGTCGATACCGAAAATACTCTTTCCGCTCAAGCTCTGCTGGATGTTTTGCAGGTTTTCCAAAGAGAATGCATTGCTCACCGAATCTCGGACGTTGCCTGCAATATCGTGGATTTTACTCGTAAATCCATCAAACATTGCCAGTCCCTTTTCGCCGAACACGTTCCCGACGATCTGGCGGATGTCCTCAAAGTGATCTCCCAGCAGACTGACCACTGCGATGATTCCACCGATTCCGGTAATCACCGGGCCGAAGGTGCCGAGCAATCCCATAAATGCACCGCCCAATTTACCGGCTATCGGGCCTACCGCCGTGTTGGCTAGGCTCAGTCCAGAACCAAGGAACTTGAACGTGTTCCCTGTTCCTTTCGCAATTCCCCCGCCAACGTTTAAGGCAAATTGTCCAGCTTTAGTAGATGCTGCGCGGCCTGCCAGATTTTTTACGCCGCCAATTGCCGTTCCTGCAATGTTTTTTGCTCCGCCCAGCAATCCTTGTCCAAAGCCCATAGCCTTTTGGCCCATGTTCCCTACAAAGCCGCCAAGTTGTGTACCGGCAACTTTTTGGCCGATCCACTTTCCAACGCCGACCGTGTTCTGTATAAAGTCTGTCCCCGCCAGATTTTTTGCAGACCTTGCAACTCTGGCTCCGTATTGCCCTATCGAACTGCCTTTCAACAATCCGATTATTCCGCCGGAAGCCTGTGCCTGCTGAATGCTGCCAAACAGCGCACTCGTTGCCTTTGCCATCCCAGCAGGTGTCTTTGCTCCAAACAGCTTTTTGCTGTTTTGCATTCCAAGGACGCTACCAAGGATGGTGTTCTGCACTCTCTGCCCGAAGCTAGGATTGCTGCCCGCCGGAACAGCGCTGTTTGCCAGCTGTGTTCCAAGTTTTGCAGCCTGCCACAGATTGCCAGCTTTTCCTGCGCCAGACACGCCCTTCTGTACAAGCCCCACAGGGCTTGCCGCCCCGCTTGCAAACTTCGTCGCGCTGGATACCACCTGCAGGATTTGCGGTGCAAACCGCATTCCTGCCCATGCCGTGCCGATACCCGCGATGGTCGTAGCTACCTTATCGCCATTATTCAGCAGATACTCAATTACCTGCCTTACACGTTCTGCAATATCCGGCAGAGCGGCGCGGAGGTCATTCAGCTTTTCGATGCCAAACCCGGCTACATCTTTCAGCACCGGAAGGAAATTATTTCCAACCTCAATGCGGACGGCCCGCCATGCGCTCCCAAGCATCGTCAATACAGATTCAGAGGTTTCGCATTTCAGCATAAACTCTTTATACATACTGCCGTTATACTTAGAAGCATCGCCTACGTCGTCCAGCGTTTTCACAAACAAGTCAAGATTGCCGGTTAGTTTTGCGCCACTCTCAATGGCCCACTGACCGAGCAGAGTTTTCAGATAACCCACTTGCTTGTCTTTCGGCTGAGTACCGATAGCGGTAAACAAACTTTTCAATGCTGCCGGGGCGTCTTTTTGCATATCCTTTGCAAACTGTTCCGCAGTAAATCCCAGCTGTTCAAAAGCCGCAGACTGTGCATCTGTAGCTTTTGAACCCATAGAAAGGTTCGTATACATCCGGCGGATGGATGTTGCCACTTTACCAGAATCAACGCCCATTGCCAGCAGTGCTGTAGAAAGCGCTGCCGTGCTCTGAACATCCATGCCAGCGATTTGACCCAGAGAGCCGGTGTCGTTTACGGTCTGGGCAATTTCAGCGGCGGTCGTTGCGTAGTGGGCACCCAGATAGTTAATCTGGTCTGCCAGCTCCATGACCTGATCGTGGTTCATGTTGAATGCAACTTCCCACTTTGCTGCCCAGTCGCCTGCCTGATCCGCAGAAATATCCATGGCCGTGCCCATTTCGGCAACGTCCTTTAGAAACCCGCCGCTTATTAGGTCATCCATGCTCTTTCCGGACTGACCAGCCGCAGCTGCCAGACGTGTCAGCTCTTTGGCGGTGTACGGAATTTGTGTGCTCAAGTCAAGAATGTCTTTCGACATTTCCGCATAAGCGTCCGTTTTGACCTTTCCGTTCGCGTCCGTCAGACCGCCAACGTACTTCGTCACATCAAGCATTTCGCTTTCAAATGCAACTGCTTCTTTTGTTGCATCTACCAGCCCCGCTGTAATGCCGCTGGCTATGCCCACCGTTACTTTTGCGATATTCGCTGCCAGTTTCGATGCGCCGTTCGCCATACTGCTGAGCTGAGTATTCGCAGACTTTACAGCCTGCGTCAGCGAGTTATCAACGTGACCGCCGATCAAAATAGAAAGCTCTAGGGTTTGATTTTTTGCCACTCCTCCGCCACCTCCTCGTTGATTTCCACCAGCTCACGCACGGGCAGATTCAGGTAGAAATCTGCACTCGTGTGTGTAGCCGTGGCGAGGGCTATCGCCGCCTTTCTGATGGTTTTGTATCCGCCCTTTAGGCGAAAAAATCCTTGTGGTTCACCCCTGCGCGAAGCTGTACAGCCTCCGCCAGCGGCAGGCCGAGGAAGAATGCCACATCCTTACCGGTGGCCATAGATGCGATCAGGCAGCAGTAATAGTAGTTCAGGGTCTTTTCCGCTGCGCGAATATCTTCTTCCTCCATGCGGTTTTCCGCCTGACGGACGTTCATGCCGGTAAGGTTCGCCACGCCTGACAGGTCAACTTCGGTGTATTTTTCGCCCTTGTAGGTGTAGGGCTTGCCGAACTTCATGATGTGGCTGTGCTCGTCCTCGTCGCCATCTTCCTCTGCGGCGGCGCTACGGAGCGACGCCTGAACAGTCTGGCGAACCTTCTTGCTTGCGCCGATGGGAAGCAGCTGGAAAAACTCGATGGGGAGCTTCGTTGCGGCAGCGGCCAGAGCGTCGGTGTATGCAGTCGCAGTTTCAGGGGTAATCATCACGGCCATTTCGCCCTCGTTGTACAGTTTCTTGATGATGAGCACCGCATCCTTGATGGTCAGATCATCCAGACCGGACAGGTCGATCTCGGTATACTCCTTATCATCAAACTTGTACGGGCGGGCCAACTCGATCAGCTTCGGGTTCTTCTTAACCTCAGCGGTCTTGTCCTGTTCTGCGACGGAAGAAACATTCTTTTCCATGGTGGTTTTCCTTTCTGTTCAGATATAAAAATTGACCGCCCCGGTCTTTCGGGGCGGTCGCTTCATTTCTTTGGCGTTAGATCAGCGCGGTAACGTCTGCCAGCATATCCTCGCCCTGAACGCGGTATACGCCGTTCAGCTTGTCGATGGCAATGATTTCCTCGCCGTCGTTCTCGATCATGATGTAGGTCAGTTCCAGCTTAACCTTGGCTTCCATACCCTCGCCCGCCTTGATCTTGCCGGGAGTAAACTCCTTGACGCGGCCAACCTCAACGATGCGCAGGCCCTTATAGGCATAGCCGAGGCTCTTATCCACCGCCTGCTGTGCAACGCGGAAGGTAAGGTTCACCTGACGCTTCGGAGAAAGGACGTTGACAAAGCTCGAATATACGAGGTTGAAGGAAACTTCCTGCTCGATGGATTCAAACTGGCCGATGTTCGGTGCGGAAATCTTACCGAGGATACCAGCGCCGGAAACGTCGATAGTCTCCGAGGTGATCTGCGGCAGAGTGATTTCCGGTGCAGTGCCAATTGCTTTCACGCCGTCAATGTAAACGTTGAAGCTGTTGACGATTTCCGGGGTCAGATTCGTGTCCAGTGCCATTGTTTATTCCTCCTTTCTGGGTTAGCCCGCCAGCGCGGTAGAAATCGCGTTGGGATCAAACTCCACAATTTCCTCGATGTCCTCCGCCGGATTAAACGGAGACATATACTTGTGGAACTTCACCGTGCCATTCAGCAGATCGGTCGTGGGGTTTTCGGATTCGATGTACTGCAGCTCATAGCGGGCGCAAATGCCACGGCTGACAAAGCTGTTGCCGCGCACGTTCTCGCTGTCAACCAGAGCCTCGATCAGGCGCTTGTTCAGCGGGTCGCTGACCTTCTGGAAATAGGTCTGGATGAAGGTGTTATCATCCCAGCAGAAGAACCTGCGGACGCTGAACCAGCGATCCTTCGGGTCAGTGTTGCCGGGATAACAGGCAGTGTTGTTGCCCCACAGACGGAAGCCGTTCATGTTCAGCCACGTTGCAACGCCGAAGGAGTTGACCACATTGGCCTGCTCCTGATCCAGCAGAACTTCCGTTCCATCTTTCAGGCAGGCAGCAGAAATAGAGATAGGCTTGTTATCCGGGCTTACGTTGGGAATATCGCCGTTGTTCGCATCGGTCGCCACGGTCGCCGCAGCAGCCATTGCCGAACCCGCATAGATCACGTCGCCAACCTTTGCGTACAGCCACACAGCGTAGCAATTCGCACTGGTCACAGCCTGCTTTTCCTTCTGACGCTTCACGTCGTCATACTTGGTTGCACCGGCAGTAGAGCTGTCGATGTCCACGATGCACACGCAGTTGAAAACACCGTTGATGTGGCTTGTCTTTGCCTGCAGGCCAGCCGACACCAGTGCATTCTCCGACCAGCCCGGAGCAAGCAGAATGCCGGGGGTCATGTTCAGCTTCGGGAAAATCTGTCGAATGACTTCCATGCCGCTCTCAACACCATCTGCAGTAACCGCACCAACGATGTCTGCCGGGGTAACAGCAGTCGGGTCGATCTGGACACCGCTCACAGTCAGGCTCGTTGCGCTGTCGCCAGCACCGCCGGGGATCACCACGATGTTCACATAACCGTTATCGTCAAATGCTGCGGTGTAGTCCGTACCAGCCGCCAGCGGAGTTTCCTCTGCCTTAACGGTCAGCTTGTCCAGCAGGATGTCCTTTTCCTCCACCACTGCAACGCCGTCATTGACCTGTACAGTTTTTTCCGGCAGATTTTTCTTGTGCTTGTTGGGATCAAGCACGTTAATCAGGATCATCGGCGACACGCCGACGACCTTGAAACTTGCGCCCATGCTCTGGCAGACGGTGTACTTCTCATAATCATCGTCGTAACCCACTGCGGCAGTTGCGCCTGCCAGCGTATTTGCCAGCATGGGGGTATTCGTGCAGTGATACGGATCACTTGCGCGGTTGATCGGCGCAGTGCCGATAACGACCTGCAGGCCAGCAGTTGCCGTCACGGGTGCCACGATACTGGTTCCCTGCTCGGCAACATAAACGCCATGCTTGTATGCCATGTTCTCTCCCTCCTTAGTTCAGTGCCGCTTTCACTGCGGCAAAAAGAATACCCGCGCTGCTCTTGGGGTTCTCAAGAGCCACGCGAGTATCTTTGAATTTATCAAGAGGCACCAGCAGGCCCCTTGCCATCGGTACGGCATCAAGGAAACGGTTCACCGCATCCGGCACCGCCTTACTGTCATGGTACACCGTGTACTGCTTCACCGTGTTTTTTACCGTCGGGCCGCAGTAAACCATCGGCCCATCCTTCTTGACCGGAGTTTCGGTCGCAGCCGCCTTTTCGGTCTGAGTATTTTTTGCATTGCTCATATAAGTTCCTCGATTTCCGGGTTGTTTTCGCTGCTCATGCTCGGACAAGTAACATCCATCTGCACCGTAGCGAAGTAATACGGGCTTGTATCGTCCTGTTGAATTGCGCAGTCAATGGGAAGCAACACGTTGAAATAATCGCCAAAGATGTTGTAGACGCGGAAATGCTGTCCAATATCCTGCATGATGTTGTACAAATCCAGAACGGCGGGAGCTTTTTTATCCCGCACACCTTCCTCTTTGTTGCGAATAGGTGTCTGATATGTGCAAATAATCAGGCTCATGTCCACCATTTCAGGTTCTTCCATCTTATCAATGCTCCAACCTGCTGCCTTGACCAGAATAAACGGAGCCGCTGCAGCCACCGTATCCACATCCTCGTCATTGCCGAAGTCGGTCGGAAATTCAAAATCGAAAATGTTGAGCGGCTTATTTTTGCCTTGACCACTGAATGTCTTTCCTGCAAAGAGCTTGTCCAGTTCTTCATGCAGCTTTTTCACAGCGTCAACCGGTGTGTAATTACTCGCTCTCACTTTGTTTTCCTCCCGGCCTGCGTCAGAATTTTGGATACTTCATGCTGCAGCCGTTCCTGCAAGATAATCTCGCTGTCCGGCTCGACTTCCTCTCTCCATACGGTGCTATGCATCGCACTGGCAGACGGGCTGGACATGGTGTAGAGTTTTTCTACGACGCCATTCTTACTGCGCCATCTGGTCGATTTCGGATTTGCCGCCGGACGACCGATCAACCTCTGCACCATGCCGACGTGCCCACTGTCAAACTTCACAAGAAAGCCCTTGCTTGCCTGTCCCAGCGCCGTATGTCCGCCGGTCAATGCTTCCATCGGCGATTTTTTCAAAACACGCGATGTGTGGAACTCCGGCGACAACACCCAGTCCCTTCCCATATGCGGAACAGACGGGTTCGACTGGAAGTCGCCCAGATCATTTCTCCGGCTGGAAATAAAAATCTCCGCCGTCGGGTTCTGCGTTGTCGCCCTGTTGCGAACTTTCAGCGCATTCAGGTGACGACGGCCAGCAGAATTGACAGCATACCGAAGCCGCGCTTGCCGGATCATCATGTTTTTGGCTCTCGTCGCAGTCTGGTTGACAGCGTTTTTCATGGCCCGCGGGGCCTTATCCCGCATATCTCCCAGTGCACGTTCCACTTCACCGATGTTCGGCACCTGCACGTCATAGATTGCCTTTGCCATTACTGCCGCACCCTCTCCAACGTGACCAGATACAGTCCATGCTCATTTTGACAGCTTTTTATCGTGTAGCTGATTCGGTCGTACTCCATCGGCTTTCCAATCTTTGGAGCAGGGCCATAGTCAGCCGCCCGGATAAAGAACTGCTTTTGCGAGATGTACAAGCCTTGGTCAAAGTTTTGCTTGGCACCGGCTTCCCAGTGTGACTTGCGCTCTTTCAGTCCGGTTTCATACGGCACCACATCAAACGTTTCTCCGTCGATGGTATGCTGTTCTACAAACTCCTGAAAAAACACATCGTCAATATCAGCCATTGCCATTTCCAAAAAGTCGGTCATGGTAATACCTGCTTACTCTGCTGCAGTCTTGCGGCCTTTTCTGCCGGGCTTTTCCTCGGCTTCGGATGCTTCTTCCTGCGTTTCCACATCGTTGCTGTCGGCGTCAGCCTGCTCCACAATGGCCTTAGTTTCCGCATCCAGTTCCGCTTCAGCGGCAACGCCCAATTTCACAAGGCGTTCCGCCTCTGCATCATCAACGCAAACGACCTCGCCCGCCAGAATCAGCTTCGTGGGTGCACCAGCTTTCGCCCGGAAGCCATAGCCGCCGGAAATGATCTGAACGACCTTCATATTCCTGCTCCTTTCTCTTAGCCCACAACGTCAGCTGCATAGATGTAGGGGCAGTAGGTCTTGGGTGCGGCCAGAGGACGGCAGCCCAGACGGAGCTTGCGGGTATCCTTGTCCTGATCCACAACCAGCTTTGCAACACGCTTTGCGGCATAGGTCGTGTAGTCGGTCTTGCCGTAGTCCATCTGAGTAATGGAGCCGTACATCATATGGCCGCAGTCCGGCGCAGTCACCATAGCTGCCGTAGCCGGGAAGTATCTGGCGCTCTTGCCGATCTCGTCCTCATAGGTTTCGTCCACGCTGAACACGTTCAGCATGAAACCGCCGAAGTTTAGCGTACCCATAAACACAACGCCGTCGTACTGGGTGAGCTGCTGGCGAATCTCGCCTACGATGATGCCGCTGTTCTTATCGAGCAGCTGGCGGGTTCTTTCGTCAGTCAGGATGTAGTCGGCCACATCAGTGCCGAGAATCAGGTCTTTTGCAGGCAGACCACGAGCAGACAGCATACGGCACATGGCCTTAACGTCGCCCCAGAAGTCACCACCGTTCTCGTTCCACTTCTTGGAAGCGGTATAGGTATGATCGCTGGTGCCGTCGTAGAACTTCACAACCAGAGAATCGCCCTTGGTTGCACCGTCGATGTACTCCTGCATAACGCAGCCGTTGCCGATCATGGTTTCCGCCGCCATCCATTCCTCGCGGCGGGCAATGCGGTTTTCCATGTCGTTCATGTCGTCTGCCAGCAGGCGGGCGGCACGCTGTGCTTCATCCATGCCCGGATACAGAGCCTCACCGAAGCCACGCTTAGTCAGCTCGTCGAGGGTCAGCAGACGAGACGGGGCGATATAGGCGGGCTTATAGGAATGCACCTCATAGCTCCGGCGACCAATGGGAATGTCGCCCGCTTTCTGATCCACGAATGCCGCCAGCTTACGGTCGCCGCTACGGTACTCGGTCAGAACTTCGTTCGCCTTGAAGATGTCACCTGCCCCGGTGGGGAAATAGCGATCCTTGAAAAAGCTGACCTTCGGGACAATTTCCTCGGAAATTGCCTGAAGGATAACATTATCAAAGAAGTTAATCAGAATTGCCATTGAAACGTCCTCCTGTTACATTTCGACCACAGGCAGCAGAACGATGTCCCGCATCCGCAGTGCGTCTTTGTCTGCCTCGGTCATGGTGTAGCTGTCCTTGACGGTCAGCTTGTCCGGGTTGAAACAGCCTGCCAGATAGACTGCAACGGTTTCATCCATGCTGGCCTTCATAGTCACATCCTCAATCAGGATGCAGTCAGCGGTCAGAGTATCGCCGCCGGACGCCTCGGTTCCCAGAATGTGCAGCTTTCCATCCTTTGCGCTCTTGGCAAACACCGTGCCACGCACAAAGGTGGTTTCTGCTTCCGGGCCAGCAATCACGCCGGGGCCGACGCGCTTTTTCGGGTTCACGCCTGCGATCAGGCCGTCGTACTCAACCTCGCCCAGCTTTTCACTCAGCATTTTTTCAGCCATCGTTTAGCCCTCCTTCTTCGGGTGGAACAGGTTCTTGACCATCGCACGCTTTTCGGCGTCGGTCTGGTTCTTGTTTTTCGTGCCAGTGCCAGAGACACCGTCCGGGGCAGCACCGCCAACGCTGTTTGCGCCGCTGGTATCTGCATCATCTTCGGTATCATCCAGCAGTTTGTGGCCCTTCTTCTTTGCATCCAGCGCCGCACGGTAAGCAAGCTGCTCCGCAGAACAAGCCTTGTCACCATACTTTGCCTCGGCCACCAGATCGGACGGGACTGCATCCGCGATCTCGTCAATGGCAGCCAAACGATCACGCTCCTGCTTCTGTGCCTCCGCATGGGCTTCGTCCACAATCTCTTTCACCAGATCAGGACAGCCGTTGCGCAGTTCATCTGCGTTCTTGAACTCCATGTCGTTACCTCCATCGTTCTTGTCCGGCTTTCCTGCCGGGTCAGTGTTATTTACAAAACCCTCAGTCGTGGCAGGGGCCACCACGGCGCGGTTTCGTACAAATTCAGGGGCATCATCAAATGTGCCCGGAACGGCAATGCTGTTGACAAACAGCGCACCATTCCTGTTTTCGATTTTTGCAGTCTGGTTGCTTTCCGTGATTTCGTCGATGAAGCCATTTTCTTTTGCTTCTGCCGCCGTCCACCACGATGTAGCGTCCATCCACGCCGCCACTTCTTCGACGGTGTGTCCTGTCTTTTTCGCATACTGGTTCAAGACATTGGTGCGCATCACGGTCAGTGCATCCATGAGCTGCTTCAAGCCCTCCATGTCCACAAACCCGTTCGGGTTTACCTTGATGGGGTGGATCATGTAGGTTGCATCCTCTGCCGCCTTGACCACTTTGCAATGGCTGGCAACGATGGTCGCCGCGCTGGCACAGATACCTTCGATTTGCGCTGTCACCGTGCCAAGCCTGTTTTCCAACATTGCGCCAATGGCTTGTGCGGCCCAGACATCCCCGCCGCCGCTGCAAATACGGACAGTCAGGTCATCCATAGCCGGAATCGTCGCAAGGTCTGCGGCGAACGCCTGCGGGGTCACTTCATCACCCCACCAGCTCGTACGGCTAATATCACCGTAAAGCAGAAGTTCCGCCGTGCCGCCGGTCTCGGCTGCATTGCGGAACTCCCAAAACTTCTTGTTACTCGGACTTGCCGGGGTCGCCGCCGCTCCGTTGAGGAACAGCGGTTTGCTGTTGCACTTGTGCTCCCGCAATTTCGTCCACCTCCCGTTTCAGTGCGGCTTCGGCTTTCCGCTGCCGCATATTTGCCTCATAGCTTCCGCCCGTCATCTGAGCGGTTTCCTGCGCCGCCGTGGAGAATCCGCTGTTCACCCGCATCTGGGCTGCTTCGGCTTCATCCTTGGGGTTCAGGTTTGTTCTTGCCGGGCCATTCCAGTTGCAGTTCATGTAGGCCGCTGCAACCGCCGGGTTTGTCAGGAAGCCCGGCGCTTTGATCCGTCCCTTGCACACGGCTTCCCGGAACCATGCCTCATAGACCGGCTGGCAGAAAGAATCCGCGAACCAGTCTCGGTGCATTCCCGTGGTTCTCCAAAATTCATTCAAAGCGCCGCGGGCTGCAGAATAGCTGGTGCTGAACTGCTTGTACAGCACCTCAGACGGAATTTCCAACGCCGCCGCCATCTGCTTTACAATGGCGTTCATGAACGCTTCAAACCCGGTCGTTGGGTGCTTCGGGTCTGCGAACTGCACTTCCTCTCCGGGGTTCAGGTCGATAAACGCGCCCGGTGCCAGCTCCACACTGGTCTTATCAGGCGTATCTACCTGCACATCCGGGGGAAGCATTTCGCCAAACGGCACCTCGTCAGATTGATCCGACTTCTTGATAAACACTGTGAACATCGCGGAGATCACCGCGGCTGTCAGCTCTGCGTCCGTAAAACGCCCAAGCTGTTTCAGGCTTTCCAGCACCGGTGCCAGCAGTGGTACGCCGCGCAGCTGACCGGCACGTTCGCGCTGCATCAGACAGAGAACATTCTGCCGCCCGGTCTTTTTGCCGTAGGCTTCCACTCTTGTCCAGTGCGAGGCCGTCAATCCCGTCACGCTGGTAGACGCCAGCGGGTGCCGGTCGCAAACCCAGTACGCAATGACCATGCCGTCTGCATCGGTTTCAACACCTTGCACGATCTTTTCAACATGATGCTCGTTAATGTCCGTCGGCGAAAGGATGTCCATAAACGCAGGAGAACAAATGCGGTCGGCTTCGATGATCCGCACACGCAGGTCATACGGTACACCGGGCGTCTTTTTGTTCTGCAGGACTGCCCATGAATCACCATTCAGCAGAAATCCCGTAAATGCCAACTGCTGCAACATATAGAAATTGTCGATGCGGTCTGCATCACAGGTCGGCTTATTGGCCCACAGAGCAAATTCTCTTGCGATTTGTTCATTGATTTTCTGGGCTTCCTCGTCTGAAATACCCAAAAATGCGTTGTCGATCTGCGGTGTCGGTGTCAGACCGCCGCACACTACATTGGTGCGCATGGTCTTGATGGCACCGGTTGCCAGCGGGACGCCCATATAAGCGTCCCTGCTCCGCTCTCTCAGGACGCGAAGATTATCTTCGATGTCCTCTTTCGGGCTTCCACCGTGCCACATCCAGCCCCGCATAGATTTCTTGTGCAGACTTGCGCCATAGTTGGAATATCCCGAATTGATTGCCCGTATTGCCGTCTGTGCGGCAACACGTTTTACTGCCCGCTCCGGGGCAATCGCCGTGAGCAGGGTATCGAAGAATCCCATCTTCTACTCTCCTTACAGGTCACGCGGCACAAAATGCCCCATCCGGTTCCGTCCCTTTCTCTGCTGAGAAAGTTCCGTCACCTTGTTCGACCAATAATCAATCCGCTTTCCAATCTGCGTCAGGTCTGCGTAGGTCAATGACCTGTTGCCGATCTGGTAGCTTTGCCCGTGTGTCACCTTTTCCTCGGCGGCAATCCAAAGGTCAAGCTGTTTCTGTGCCGTTTCCAGCGTAATTCCTGCCATTTAGATACCTCCCGAAAGCTGACGACGGCCCCGTGATTTCTTGACCGGCTGGGCAGGCGTTCCGTCTGCATCCGGTTTTTTCAGCACAGGGCGAGAAATAGCAAGAGCCGCGGTTGCGTAATTGCGCAAATCCAGCGGCTCGTTTCGTTTATGCTCTTTATCTTTGATTTCCCAGTATTCTTTCAAATGACCCTTGACGAACCGCACCACTTTCTTCTCAGCTGTTAGGCCCTTGAAGTATTCTTCGGTGTAGCCTGCTTCCTCATTTGACGGGAAGTGGCAGTAGTTCGGGCCGGGCGTCTTGACTTCCAAACGCTGATAGATGGTCGTTTTGCCCGCATCAACGCCCAGAATGAACAGGTCTGCCCGAACACGATTGTTCTTGGACGGGTTGCGGATAAACGGCACTCCTGCGCCGCCCATGCCCTTAATGGCAAAGATGCGCCGGTTGAGCCGTTCCTTTGCAAACCGGTAAACTTCATCGGTGTGGTGTCCACCGGAATCAATGCAGGTCGCCAACAGCGGGTATGCCGTTCCGTCTGCCTTGTGCCATGTCCGAAGTAGAAAGTTGTCCAGATCGTCCCATACCTGATCCGAAAGCATATCGCCGAAGATTTTCTGGTAGCGAACGCCCCAGCTCTCTGTGCCCTCGCCCCAGCCGACCACTTCAACTTCAAAGCGATCATCCTGCACGTCAACACCAGCAGTGAGGTACAGAACATCATCCGGCACCTCTGCGGCGTAGATTTCGCGGCGGTTGAACAGCTCGATGTCCTCCAACTGAATGCCGCGTTCCTCCCACGTCTCGCCCAACTCTGTGTTCACCCAGACCTTCATTTGTTCCGGGTTGCCATGATCGAGGGCAATTTTCGCTTCGATGAACTTCGTCACGATCTCTTTCCAGCCAACAAAGGTTGAAGCCAGCGTGTTCAGGTGGAAGCCTCTGGATTCTGCACCGGGATTGGCGGCAACATACTTACCGTATTTCCCCTGCTCTTTCCAGCGGTATTCATTTGATACACAGCCGCATTCCCTGCAGACATATCCAATTCCCTTGTCGAGGTCGTCTTTGTCGAACTTGACATTCTCCCAAAGGAACGGCTGGTATGCCCCACATTCCGGGCAAGGCACGTTCCATTCTTCTTGTGTAGAAAGTAGGTAGGCGTCCTCAATGCGGCTGTCTCCCTTGATGGTGGGCGTGCTGACCATGACGGTCTTGTAATCCCAAAAGGTCGTCTGGCGTTTCTTTGCCAGATCAAGAGGGTCGCCCTCTGTTCCTGCGCTCTTGGGGTAGCGGTCGATCTCGTCCGCCAGCAGCACTTTGATGGGGCGGCTGGCAAGGCTCGACGGGCTGTTTGCGCCAACAATGGTGATGTGCCCGCCGGGGAAGTTCTTCTTCATGACGGTATTTCCAGCGTACCGGCTTTTGGTATCCACCAGACCGGTAAGCCGGGGCGTGTCCCGGATCATGGGAGCGATACGGTCTTTTGAGAGCGTCTGCCCCATGTCAAGGGTAGGCTGCATACACATCACCGGGCAGGGTGCATAGTCCATGTAGTAGCCCAGCGGGTTCAGAATGAAAGCATCCGTCTTTCCGATCTGCGCCGCCGACATGACGACGACAGAACGGACGTGAGGATCACCGATGGCATCCATGATAGCCCGCTGATACGGGGCTTTCTCGGTGTGCCACCGCCCCGGTTCTGCGCTGGATTCTGCGGACAACACCCGGTATCTGTCCGCCCACTGGCTGACTGTCAGGGGCGGCGGCGGGCGTAGTTTGCTTAGAACCTCGGCGAACAGTTCCACGGTCTGCGGTTCAAGTTTCACGATCCGTTTTTTCTTCACGTTTCGGTTCACCTCTTACGCAGGCTGGGAACATACACAGGATCAGCCTTTGGTGGATGCGTTTGCCCCACGGGCAGTGCTTGCAAGCGCCGCCGGGCTTATCCGGTTTCTTCTCCGTCTTGTTCATCTTCTTCATCATCCTTTGGCGGCTGCAACGCCACCTGATAATTAGAAAATTCCTCCATGATCTCATAGAGGGAACTTTGCAATAAGTCCATGATCTTGCCCTCATCACCGTCCAGCTTGGCAATGTTTGCAGCCAACTTGTTGGGCAGGGCAAGGAGCCTTGAGCGCAGGTTCATAACAACGGTGGTCATGCCAACCGTGATGTCAGATTTCCGGTACAGTTCCCCATTGCGAACTTTATTCTCGGTTTCGGCGGCGATCCGTTTTTCCTTGGTCAGCTTCGCCCGTTCCTCGTTGAGGTCAGCTTTGCCGCCCTCGTCGCCCCGCAGGTAGTTGATGTACCGTCGGACGCTGGAACGCAGGTCGTAAAGGCCGGGGGCCTTTTCTTCCAGCACGCCCTCGTCTCGGAGCTGCCGCACCCGGCGTTCGGACAGGTCGAGATACTGTGCAACGATCTTAGTCGTGTACAGTTTCATCCTCTGTCCCTCCCTCCGGGTCTACATCCACCTCACCGGTCGCCCGCATCTTTGCAATGTCAAGGCGTTCCAGTTCCAGAGCGTACCGTTTTTCAAATTCTTCCTGCTGACGGATTTGTGTGGTCAGGGAAATAATTCTGCCGGAGACCTTGTTCAGGGCCTCCCGCAGCTGGGTCACTCGAACAAAGGCACTGTCCTTGTTATCCATGACCATCTTCTGCACAGCTCCGTCCGCCTGCTTCCCGTCTTTGTCCTTTCCCGGTTTTCGCATATCGGTGATGGATGCAGTGAACAGCTTTTCCGGGTCGCAGCTTTCATACTCTGCGATCCGTTCCATGATGTGCCGCTGCTGAATCCGAAGCAGCTTCAACTCATAAATGTTGTTCTCGTTTGCACCGGTCGGCATTTGATCCAGCCAGTCCCGTTCCTCTTGGCTCAAACGTTCAAGGTGAACCGTGCTATATGCACCGTCCTTCTCTGCGTTGGTGTTTCCGTTCGGCGCACCGCCGCCGGGATTGCCCTTGGCATTCCTCTTGCCCCGGCTGTTTTTGTTTCCGGGCTGTCCCCCGCGCTTGCGCTCCACCGCATCGTCCCATTGGTCAATGCGTTTCCAGTTGCGGACGGTTCCGTATGTCACGCCCAGCTTTTTGGCAAGGTCTTTGAGATTTACTTTCTCGCCCGACCGCCGCCGCTTGATGTACTCAGCCTTGGCGGTGTCGCGCTTGTCGTTCCGCTTCGGCATCCGGCATCACTCCTGCACCCCGTTTCCAAAATACACGCAAAAGAAAAAGCCCCACGACGGAATGTCATGGAGCTTCGCACCTATCACTGTACCGATTATAGCAGGAAAAAGGCATCACGATACATCATTTTGAAAATTTTCTTCAAAAAATCCCCCTAAATTTTTTCAGACCCCCTTCTGGGGAAGGGCAAAAATCCGTTTATACCTAGAAAATTTTCGGGCTTTCGGACCCGTAAAGGATTGAAACGCCGCTCCCAGTACCTACGGGCGCGGGGCGGGCGGGCCGTGGTCATCGGCCCGGCGCCGGGCGGCGGGCGCGGGGTCATTGCAAGAGGCGGCGCGGCGGGCCGGGCAGCGCCAGCGCGGCGGCGATCCGGCAGGCGGGCGGGGCCAGCGGGCCAGCGATCCGCCCCAAAGCAGGCCGGGCGCGGCGGCGATCTGGCAGGCGCGGCAAGGCGGCGGGCGGTGCTGGCTGCTGCATGGCTGGCAGTGTGCAGGCGGTGCAGTAGGGCGCGGCGGTCTGCTGTATGCTGGCATAGGGCAGGCGGGCGGCGCTGGCATGGTATGCAGCAGGCAGGGCGGCGGCGGAATGCCCGGTGCAGCCGGTGCGCGGCGGGCGCTGGCTGCTGCAGGCGGTGCAGTGTGAGCGGCCCGGCATAGCGGGCAAAAAGAAAAAAGGCCGGGGCGGCGGCGCGTTGTGCGTCGGTCGTCCCGGCCTTTTCTGCTGCTGTTGTCGCCCCGGTGCAGGGCTGTTTTTGCCGTTTGCCGGAGGGGTCAGATTCTTCACTTAACGGCATATCGCTGCAGTGGTAAGGGTTAACTAGGCTATATGCCGCCCCAGTAACCCCCTATAGTCCCCCTTCTTCCCCGCTTTTCACGGTTTCACGGAATCGCCGCCCACGGAATCAGCCCCCGGCAAATCGTCCAGCGTCAACGGCTGGCCCTCTTTTGCCATACGTTCCCGCACAGCCTGTAAAATATATCCTTGCAGACTTTGCCCCGCAACCGCGGCGGCGGCGCGAATCGCTGCCCCCTCTGGCTTGAGCGGCCAAACTGTAATGCGGTCACACTTTGCGTTGTATTTATCGTTGTTACGTCTTTTTGCGTCAGATACCGGCATATTATTACCCCTTGCTTATTTATTAAATATAATATAGCACAACCCAGCAGACACCGCAACGTGCAAATTGCACAACACCGCAACGTGCAATTTGTGCAGAACGCCAAAAACACCGCAACGTGCTTGACATGCGACACGTTGCGGTGCTAGAATACAGCCACGGCAAGCGACACCGCAACGTGCTAGCAAGCCGAATAAGCCGAAAGGAGAAAAGCCGCATGAATAAGCACTTTTTCGAGCTGCCAAAAGCCGTCAAGCGTGCCGTTTGGGCCGCGCTGATGGCTGAATGGCAAAAGAAAAAGGCTGCCAACCGCACCACCGGTTAACAGCCTACTTGTTCGCATGAACAAGCACTTTTTCAAGCAATCTGATTTTACCACCGAAAGGAAGTGAAGTCAAGCCCGCCCCGCAAGGCCGACGGCATCCGCCGCCGCTGGTGCAAGTCCAGCCGCCCCAAACGGGGCGGGCGCTCATGGGGTCCGGCATTCCGCCGGGTCAAAACCAAAATCAAAAGGAGATTGAGAACATGACCGCATTTGACAAGAAAGTAAACCAGATCGCCGCCCGGCACGGGTGGAACATCGAGAAGCAAGCCCGCGCCGCTGTCCCTTGCTACATCATCGCCGCCCCAACTTATGAGGATGCCGGGAAGATCGTTGCCGTTCTGAACCGCTGCAAGGGCTTGCACCATGAAACATTGACCCCGATTCACTATGAATCGTGGGCGGTCAAGGTGTATGACGCTGGACAGATCGCCGCATATCGGGAACGCGAACGGCAAAAAGCCGCCCTTGTTGATGCTTTCTATATGGCATTGAAAGCCAACGGCGGCGACCAGAACGCCGCGAAAGCTGCCCAGCGTGAAAAGGCGGTGCAATGGAACGCCGTCGAAGTGTTCAATGAAATTTACGCATGACCCCCGGATACCTTGACGGGCCGCACCACGAAAAGCGACCCGATCCCACCACCCCGGAAACGTCCGGGAGAAAGCCGAACACACACCACGAAAGCAAAAAGGAGATATGAACCATGAAACGAATCATCACCGCTGCCGCTCTGGCCGCTGCCCTTTTGGCAGGCGCACCCCGCGCCGCTGCTGTCTGTCCCTACACCGTCGGCCCGCTGGGCCGGTACATTGCCCCGGCCGTTGTGCAGGGCATGACCGCCACCGACGACGGGAACGCCGTTGAAGTCTGGTGCACCGACGCGCTGGACGGCGACGACTGGTTTTTTACCGTGGATAACGAAACCGATCTTCGGATTTTTGACCGGGTGCAACTGGTGGTGGATGCCGCCGGAACGCCGGACGATTTCAGCGACGACCGCGTTATTGATGCCCTGTATTGTCACGATTGCGACGGGATCGACGATTGAACGAAAGGAGCGCACAACATGAAAACCCTTGAAGAAATCCGCAACGAATGCCGCAACGAAAACCACGCCGCCCGCCGCCTGTTGTCCGCCGGGTTCCGGCTTGAGGGGTGGGACATGAACACGGGGCGGCGGATCGTCGCCCGCATCACGAACGAGAACACGAACGACGAACAGTGCGCGTTCTACGAGTTTCCCGACTATCAAACCGCCGCCGCTGAACTTCTCGCATGATCCCCGCCGGATACCTTGACGGGCCGCACCGAAAAGCGACCCGATCCCATCCACCCGGCCCCGCCGGGAAGAACCACAACAAAAATTGAAAGGAAGTATTTACCATGACGAACAATCAGATCATCCGCAACGAAGCCGCCCGGCTTGACCCTGCCACCCTGCACGCCATCGCCACCGCGCACCACACCCCGGACGAGATCGCCGCCATTGCCGCCGCTTGCAAAACCACCGACGAGAACGGCAACGAACAGCCCGCCACCGTGGCCGATGTCGAAATCATGCTTGCAGCCGACGAGCTGCACACGTTCGACCACTGGAAGAAAGAGGGTAAGAGCGTCAAAAAGGGTGAAAAGCATCTTGTTTGCTGCTACCTCTGGAAGTACACCACGAAGCCCAGCAAAGAGCAGCGAGAAAAAGCAGCGGCAGAGGGCAAGGAAGCGGCCCCCGATCCGCATTACTACCCCACGAAATCGCACCTGTTCAGTTGCTTACAGGTTGAAAGCAGCAAGCCCGCCCCGGCTGGCCGGTTTGGATCGACCGCTGCAATCATCGAGTATAACAAGAAGCTGGCAGCCGAACGGAAAGCAGCGAAAGCCGCCGCCGAAAAGGCAAAGGCCGAAGCCACCGCCCCGATCATCACCGAAGAACACCACGAGTTGCCGGAACTGGTGCACGTCGATCCGCTGCCCACGAAAAAGGCCACGAAGCGCACCGCCAAAAAGGCCCCGGCAAAGAAAGCCGAAACGAAACCCACCGGGCCGGACATGGAAGAACTGAAAAACGCTTTCGTCAAGAACTATTCCCGCCTGTACCAGACCGACGACGACCACGAGAGCGGCGAGTTTTACGACGCCGTGGACAAGTTCGACGAAATGAGCGCCAACGATTCCCAGTTTGCCGCCACCGTCCAGAAGTTCAATAAATACATGGGCGACCTTATCAGCAGCGACCGCGAAGCCGCCGCGTTTGTAATGGCCCTTGACAATCTGGAAAAGGCAAAGACCCCCGAAATGGTTCCCACCGTGCAGCAGCTTTGCTTTGCATAACACGAAACGGAGACCCCAGCAGGGCCGCACCGCTCAAAGCGGCCCCGCCCCACTTCCCACCGGCACCCCGCCGGGGGATCGTCACGAAACACGAAAAACGAAAACAGGAGGCTTGAATTTATGTCTTGCATGATGCTTTCCCCCGCCCACATCGCCACCGTTGCGCACGGTCTGTCGTACCTGCTCAATCAATCCGAAATGTGCCAGCTTTCCGCCGCCGACGAATTGCGCGACGCGCTGGGCGCTTGCAGATACCCGCACGATTTTCTGTATGACGACCGCCGAATCTACCCCGTTCTGTACCGGCACAACGAAGCGGCGTATGAAGGGCGCTATAAGGTCGAGCCGGACGAAACCGACGAAGTGCCAGCCATGCCGGACAATGTGCCGCACCTGCTGCACCGTCTGGACTACAACAAGCATTATTTTCTCGATGCTGATTTCTTCAAATTCCTGAAGCTGCTTGACTGCTACATTTACCAGTGCGAAGAACAGGCCACGGCAGACACGAATTTACAGAAAGCGCTTGTAAAGACTTCAAACCACTTGTACGCATTCGCCGCCCAGCAGAATGCAGCGTACAACGCCGCGCCGTGGTGCATCTGATCCGCGCCGGATACCTTGA